>Ga0070730_10000060_pt1 | contig 132847 bp, 127 predicted proteins | sample Coa_R1_3_FD_66447 | JGI IMG/M metagenome (GOLD analysis project Ga0070730, IMG submission 66447) | Surface soil microbial communities from Centralia Pennsylvania, which are recovering from an underground coalmine fire - Coalmine... | ecosystem: Environmental > Terrestrial > Soil >... | reverse complement strand
ACCAAGACCCAGGACATGAACTTCGGCACCGTCGTTCGTCCCAGCGGCGCCAACGGCAACACCACCTTCATCCTCGACACCGCCAACAACGTCACCAAGAGCGGCGGCGACGGCTCGGTGGTCGCCAGCACCACGACCTCGGCGAAATTCAGCCTCGTCACCACCCCGGCCATCGCCTTTTCGGCCGGCGCCGTGCTCAGCTTCGCCCCGGCCGGCCAGCTGATCAACATCGCGGCGGGAACCCCGCTGATCACCGGCGCCACCGGAAGCGGCCCGACCTTCAACCTCGCCGCCAACGGCACCGCGACGCTGAGCTACGGCGGCCAGTTCGACGTCACTCCGTCCACCGTTCCGCAGACCTACACCGGCACGCTGGCGGTCACGATCACCTACAACTAGCCGCGGGCGATCCCATTCGAGACAGGCATGGCCGCTCGCCAAGGGCGGCCATTCTTGTTTCCAGGGGCGCCCTCGCCTCTCGCGTCACGGGGCCGCGGCACACATCGCATTAATCATATGCGGCGAAGCTTCCGACTCGCCGAGGCTCAATCCCGGGCCCGACGCGGACATGGGGCCGGCAGGACGATCCGCCGCACGGATCAAACGCTGGAACAGAGCTTGCGGGCCGGACCACCACCGATGGATAATGCCCTGGGTCTCGTGCTCCGCCGTTCTCGGCGATCCCTGCCGGGCCACAGACCAGTACCGGCGTCCTGTTCATGAAGCTCCCGGCCCTCTTCACCGCACTCTGTGCGCTCGCGTCCCTGGCGGTGGGTCCAGCGTCAGCTCAGCCTGCGCCGGCAGCCGCCCAGCCCACGCCGGCGGCGGCGGCTCAGGCCGCGGCGGCCGCGCCCAGCGGCGCGAACCTCAACATCTCGCCCAAGCGGGTGACCTTCGACCGCAACCACCGATCGGCGACGGTCTACATCTTCAATCAGGGTTCGGCGCCCGGCACCTTCGATATCTCGCTCATCGACCGGGTCATGACGCCGGACGGCCAGATCCTGCCGATCACCGAGGCTCAGGCGAAGCCTGAGAACAAGGCGATCGCCGATCAGGTGCGGTCGGCCCAGGATATCCTGCAGGTCGCCCCCCGGCGCGTGACGCTCGCCCCCGGCCAGGGCCAGACGATCCGCCTGCGGATCACCGGCGCGCCCGCCGACACCGCCGCGACGGAGCTGCGCAGCCACCTGACCATCGCCACCCTGCCGCCGCGTGAAGCCGGCACCACCGCCGACGCCGCGGCCGCCAACGCCCAGACCGGCCAGCTGCGGTTCCAGATCAACGCCCTGCTCGGTCTCAGCATCCCGGCCATCGTGCGCCTGGGCGAGCTGGACGTGCGGGCCGGCCTCGAGAATCCCCACGTCAGCCTGGAGAAGCTGAGCGGGCCGAACGGACCGGAGACCCCGGCGCTCAGCCTCGACCTGGTGCGGCTGGGATCGAACTCGCTGTTCGGCAACCTCGAGGTCCGCGTTCAGGGCCAGCCGAAGAGCCCGGCCCTGGGCCTGTCTCGGGGGGTCGGCGTCTATACCGAGATTGGCCGCCGCGTGATGCACATCCCGCTCAGCCGCGCGCCCGCGCCGGGTGAACATCTGGAGGTGACTTTCACCGACGACGACACATCGCCGGGCAAAGTCCTTGCGAAGCTCGTCCTTTAATCGCGCCGCACTTTTCGTGACGGCGGCCGCGGTCCAGCTCTGCGCGACCGGAGGGGCGGCCGTGGCCCGCGAAGCCGACGTCGGCGATGCGATCAGCGCCCTGCTGCTCGGGGCCCGAGGGCCGCCCGTTCGCGCCGCGCCGCGCGGCGGTGCGCCATCGCCGGGAGACGCGGTCGCCAAGTACCTCGTCACCGGCCAGCAATTCCATGCCATCGCGCGCGCGCCACTCGAGCGCGCGCCTGTGCTTTTGGCGTCCAACGGCCGGGCCGCGGCCCCGGAAGCCCTCGCTGGCGCCCGGCCCTCCAACGGCGGCGCGGGCCTTGCGGCCCAATCCCCGGCCAGCCCGCCCGGGGCGTCCTACGACCGGATCGGCGCCCTGCTGACCGGCGGCGCCCAGCCTCCGCCCACCGCGCCCAGCGGGCCGCCGCCGGTCGCGGTGACCAGCGCGGTCTCGACCTCGCGCTTCCCGGCGCCCGATCCGCAGACCCTACTGTTGCTGGCGGTCCAGCTCGACGACCTCAATCTGGCGGACGGCATGGCCGCCTACGGTATGCCCGAGGATCCGCAATTACCGGTCGGCGAGCTAACGCGCCTGCTGGAGATGGACGTCGACGTCAGCCCCAGCGACGGGCGCATCACCGGCCGCATCGGCGAGTCCCGCCGCGCGCTCACCGTCGATGTGGCCACCAACACCGCCCGCATCGGCCCGTTGCAGATTCCGCTCGAGCCCGGCGACGTGGTCGTCGAGCCCGGCGAGATCTATGTGCGCGCCTCGGTTCTGGCCAAGCTGCTGCCGCTGCAGTTCGCCGTCGACCCGCGCAACCTGCAGATGAAGCTGACGGCGACCGAAATCCTGCCCCTGCAGGGCCGTCTGGCGCGCCTGGCCCGCCTGCGCCAGGGCGCCACCAAGCCCGCGACGCCGGTCCTGCGGGTCGAGGAACCCTATCAGCTCTTCAGCCCGCCCTCCTTCGACGTGGCGCTGGGTCTGGGCGCCCAGAACGTCACGCCAAGGGCGCCGACCCAGTACGACATCCGCCTGGGCGGCGATCTGCTCTATTCCGGCCTGCAGGCCTATTTCGGGTCGGACGACACCGGCAAGCTGACCACCGGCCGCGTTCTGCTGGAAAAGCGCTCGGTCGATGGCGATCTGTTGGGGCCGCTGCACGCGCGCGTGGTGGGCCTGGGCGACGTCTTCACGCCGGGTCTGGCGATCGGGCCGCGCAGCCTCGGCGGCCGGGGCGTTGAGCTCTCCACGGCGCCGCTCGACCAGACCAGCGTCTTCAACCGCGTCGACCTGCGCGGCGAGCTGCCGATCGGCGACGATGTCGAGCTCTATGTGAACGACGTCCTGCAGGGCTCGCAGAGCCAGGCGGTCAACGGCCAGTATGAGTTCCTGTCCGTGCCCCTGACCCAGGGCGTCAACGTCGTGCGCATCGTGACCTATGGCCCGCACGGCGAGCGCAGCGAGGAGACGCGGATCATCAACGCCGGCGGCGGCCTGCTGCACAGGGGCCAGGTCACCCTCGACTTCGCCGCGGTCGATCAGAACGAGCCCTTGCTACACATCGGCGACACCTCCGACCCGTTCGTCATCGACCACATCACCGGCAAGCCGCGGGTCATCGCCAATCTGAACTACGGCCTGACCCAGTATGTGACGGTCACGGCCGGCGGCGCGCTCTACACCGACCAGCTGGGCGTGCAGCGCCAGCTCGCCACCGGCGGCGTCAAAAGCTCCATCGCCGGCTTCGCCACAGAATTCGATCTGGCCGCCGACAACCTGGGCGGCGAAGGCGCCTCGATCGGTCTGGCCGGCCGGCTGTTCGGAACCAACACCGTGCTGCGCCACTCCGAATACCGCGGCGGCCTGCTCGACGAGAACAACGCGGAAGCCGATCTTGAGCGCCCGCTCCTCCGGCGGACCGAGCTAGACCTCGACCGCAACATCCAGTTCGGCGCCCAGCCGATCCCGATTTCCGTCCGCGCCCTGCGCGACGCCTATGCCGATGGCGGCGTCAACTGGATCACCCAGGTGCGCGGCTCCGCCTCCTTGGGGCCCCTGCTCTATTCGACCGGCTTCGAATACGACCACGACCTACTCGTCACCGGCCAGGTCAGCGACTTCCTGAAAGGGTTCGTCGGGGTCTCGACCTTCCGGAAATACCAGTGGCAGGTGCGCGCGACCCTGGACTATGTCGCTGTCCCCGATTTCCGGCTGAGCAGCCTGGAAATCCTCGCGGACCGATCGATCAACGACACCTGGGCGCTTCGCTTGGGGCTGACCGGCGAGCTGGACACGCCGAAGGACTTCTTGCTGCTGGCCGGCACGACCACCAAGACCAAGTTCGGCGACCTGGCGCTCACCGGTCAGTACGACACGCGGCAGGGCACTTGGCGGCTGGGCGCGCAGATGAACTTCGGCATCGGCTACAATCCGGAGAAAGGCTACCAGCTCACCCGCTCCGGCCCCGGCTCCGGCGGCTCGGTCTCGTTCCACGCCTTCATCGATTCCAACGGCAACGGGGTCTACGACGCGGGCGAGAAGCCGGTGGCCAATGTCAGCCTCGAGGGCGGCAGCCTGAAGGCCAAGACCGACGCCGACGGCCGCGCCTACCTGAGCGGCTTTGGGTCCGGCCCCACCGCGCGTCTGCTGGTCGGCATCTCCGAGATCGAGGATCAGCAGGTCAAGACGCCGCCCAGCGTCATTGAGTTCACGCCCCGGCCGGGCGGGGTGACCCAGATCGAATACCCGATGCGGCCCACCGGCGAGGTGATGGTCACCGTCAAGCTGCACCGCCCCGACGGGGTCCTGGTGGGGCTCTCCGCCACCCGCGTGCGGCTGGTCGACGCCAAGGGTTTGGCCCTGGAAGGCGTGACCGAGTTCGACGGTTCGGTGAACTTCCTCGACGTCCCGGCCGCCACCTACCGGCTCGAGCTCGACAAGGAGCAGGCCGAGCGCCTGCGCATGCGCCTGCTGGCCCCGGTCAGCATCACCATCAAGCCCGACGGCTCGGGTGCGCCCGACACCATCGCCGAGGTGGAATTCCAGCCGCGCGACGACGCCCCCGCGCCGCCGCCGGGCTGAACGTCGCCTCTTGGGTCGCCTCTGGGGTGCGTCCGCTGGGCTCGGCCGCCGGTTCCGGCTAGACTGGGAATCCCCCGGGGATGAGGCGTACAAGCGTTCTTCAAGTGGCGACAACCAGGCTCTTCCGGCCGAAACTTCCTCGGCAAGGCGCCGCTCAAGCGCTGGGACTGGTGCTCGTCCTGGCGGCGATCGTCGGCCCCGCGCGGGCGACGCCCAACTACACCGTCCAGGTCACCACCAACGCCGACCTGGGCCGGGTGACCTCGGCGGCGAGCGGCGACACCAACTTCCGCGTCGACCCGACCACCGGCAATGTCACCATCACCAATGGCGGCGGCGCCGTGCGCTCCAGCAACGGCGCGACCCGGGCCATGGTGACCATCAGCTGCACCGGCGCGACCGGCGATTGCAGCAAGAACATCAACGTGCAGCTGACCAGCGCGGGCGGCCCCCTTGGCCGGGCCCGGGCGCTGACCCGCCTCACCTTCACCATGGGCACCGCCGTCCTGGCCGGCGGCCCCGGCCTGCCAGGCTCCGGCAGCTTCACCATCGGCCCGATCGGCCTGAATTCGTCGAAGACCTTCTTCGTCGGCGCCGACATGGCCATCGCCGCCGACGATTCCGGCCTGGCGACCGGTCCCGCCGAAGCCGATTTCTCCGTCTTCACCGCCGAGGCTCCGACATCGCCGACGAGCGGTCCCAACGGCCGCTTCCTGGCGACGATCCTGCGCCAGCTTTCGATCACCAAGACCCAGGACCTGGTGTTCGGGGTGGTCTCCACGCCGACGAGCGGCAATGGCACGGTGACCATCGACCCGGCGACCGGCGCGCGCACCACCGTCGGCGCCGTCGGCTTCGGGACGCCGACGCCCACCCAGGCGACCTTCAACGTCACCGGCGAAGGCGGCCAGGCGTTCAGCGTGACCATCCCCGCGACCTTCCAGATGACCGGCCCGCAGTCGATGACCGTGACCACCACCAACTCGGCGGGCGCCGCGCCCATGCTCGGCGGAGCGCTCGGCTCGCAGGGCAGCTTCAACTTCGGCGTGGGTGGTCAGATCGCGGTCAATTCGACGACGCCGAACGGCAGCTACACGGGCAATTTCACCGTCACCGTGGCCTATAACTGACGCCGGCATGACGCCGCGTAACCTTGCGCGCGACAAGCTCCGCGGCGCGGTGTAGAAGGCCGCAAATCAGGTCAGAGAATTCAGGGGAGAACCACTATGAAGACGCTGCTCGCCACCCTCGCCGTCGGCGCGACTGTCGCCGCCGCCATCGCCGGCTCGGCTTTCGCCGGCCTTAAGGAGGGCGCCAAGGCCCCAGACTTCACCGCGCCGGCTTACCTCGCCGGCCAGCCCTTCACCTACAAGCTCGCCGACGCGCTCAAGAAGGGCCCGGTGGTGGTCTACTTCTTCCCCGCCGCCCACACCCAGGGCTGCAACATCGAAGCCCACCTGTTCTCCGACGCCATCGACCAGTTCAAGGCCGCCCACGCCACGGTCATCGGCGTCACCGCCGGCAACGTCGATCAGCTGTCCGACTTCTCCAAGGAGACGGAACATTGCGGCGGCAAGTTCCCGGTCGCCGCCGACCCGGGCGCCAAGATCGCCAAGCAATATGACTCGGTGCTGACCCAGAAGCCGGACTGGTCGGACCGCACCTCCTACGTGGTCGCCCAGAACGGCGACATCGTGAAGGTCTACTCCAACCTGAACCCCAACGAGCACGTCAACGAGACGCTCGCCGCGGTTAAGGCGCTCAAGAAGTAGTCACGCCGCACGGCTGACAATTGCGCGCGGAGGCCGGCCACGGCTTGCTTCCGCGCCGTTTTTCCCCTATCAGCCCGCCTCTTCATGGAGAGCGGTCTCTCGCGGAACACCAATGGGTCGGGACCATCCCGGCCGCCGCGCCAGAGATCCATCGTTTCCAGCGGACCTTCCGCCCCTGGACGCGCCGCCCTCCCAACGGAAGAAGGAACCTATGGCGCTCTACGAGCACGTTGTTATTTCGCGGCAGGATATCTCGCCGCAACAGGCTGAAGCCCTCAACGACACCATGAAAGCTCTGATCGAGGCCGGCGGTGGCACCGTCGCCAAGATCGAGTACTGGGGTCTTCGCAACCTGACCTACCGGATCAAGAAGAACCGCAAGGGGCACTACTCCCTGCTGGCCATCGACTCCCCCGCCGAGGCGGTGAAGGAGATGGAACGCCAGCTCTCCATCAACGAAGACGTGCTGCGGTACCTCACCGTCCGCGTCGACGAGCTGGAGCTGGAGCTCTCGCCGATCCTCGCCCGCCGCGATCGCGACCGCGAACGCCGCGATGACTTCCCGGCCAAGGACGGAGCGTTCTGATGACCGACGAAACCACCATTGAAGCGCAAGACACCGCGCCTGCGGCCGGAGCCGGCGGCGCGCGCCGTCCCTTCTTCCGCCGCCGTAAGGTCTGCCCGTTCTCCGGCGCCAACGCCCCGAAGATCGACTACAAGGACGTAAAGCTCCTGCAGCGCTACGTCTCCGAGCGGGGCAAGATCGTGCCGTCGCGGATCACCGCGGTCTCCGCCAAGAAGCAACGCGAGCTGGCCAAGGCCATCAAGCGCGCCCGCTTCCTGGCGCTCCTCCCCTACGTCGTGAAGTAAGGGAGCGCGAAGCACATGAAAGTCATTCTGCTCGAACGGGTCGAAGGCAAGGGCGCGCTCGGCGACGTCGTCAACGTCAAGGACGGCTACGCCCGCAACTTCCTGCTGCCGCGGTCCAAGGCGTTGCGCGCCAACGCCGCCAACCTCAAGGTGTTCGAAGGCCAGCGCGCCGAGATCGAAGCCCGCAACGCCAAGGCCAAGGAAGCCGCCGGTGGGGCCGGTGAGAAGCTGGACGGGACGTCCTACATCCTGATCCGCCAGGCCGGCGAAAGCGGCCAGCTCTACGGCTCCGTGGCCGGCCGCGACGTGGCCGACGCGGTCAACGCCGAAGGCGTCTCGAAGATCGACCGCGCCATGGTCGTCCTCGACAAGCCGATCAAGACGCTCGGCCTGCACGAGGTGAAGGTCCGCCTGCACCCCGAAGTCACCGTCACCGTGACCCTCAACATCGCCCGCTCGCAGGACGAAGCTGAGCGTCAGGCGCGCGGTGAGAACGTGATCGACTCTCAGTTCGAGGAAGATCGCATCGCCGACGAACAGGCCCAAGCCGACCTTCTCGAGGGCGGCGCGGGCTCGCAGGACACGGGCTTCGGCGAGGCTTAGCGGCCACATAAGAGACACATAAAGAGGGCGCGGAGGCCATCTCCGCGCCCTTTTTTGTGCACTGTGGCCAAATTGTCATTTACGGCGTCACAAAGCACCTTAGCTAAGCCCCCGAATGGGTCAGGACGGGCCTCCGCCCGTAGTCATTTCGGGGATTAAATCTATGAAAACTCGCATACTTCTGTTCTCCGCGGTTTCGGCGGCGAGCCTCTTCGCGACCGGCGCGCTCGCCCAATCCAAGACCGCCACCTCCGCCGCGGCGACGGCCTCCTCCAATGTCGAAGAGCTCGTGGTCACCGGCAGCCGCGCCGAGCCGAAGTCGCGTCTGGAGACGCTGGCGCCGGTCGACGTGGTCACCGCCAAGACCCTGCAGACCCGCGGGTCCACGGAGCTGGCCGCGGCGCTGGCCGCCACCATCCCGTCGCTGGACTTCCCGCGTCCGTCGAACACCGACGGCACCGACAGCGTGCGCCCGCTGACCCTGCGCGGTCAGGGTCCGGACGAGACCCTGGTGCTGATCAACGGCGTGCGCGCCCACACCTCGGCGCTCGTCAACCTGAACGGCTCGGTGGGCCGCGGCTCCGCCGCCGTCGACCTCAACACCATTCCGGAAATCGCCATCAGCCGCATCGAGGTGCTGCGTGATGGCGCGTCTGCGATCTACGGCTCCGACGCCATCGCCGGGGTCATCAACATCGGCCTGCGCGAGGCCGACCACGGCGGCGGCGCGCAAGCGACCTACGGCGAGCACAACACCGACATCAACTTCTTCAACGCCGGCGACCAGCACCGCACCGACGGCGGCACCACCACCGTCGAGGCCTGGCAGGGCTTCAAGCTCGGCGCCGACGGCTTCCTGACGCTCTCGGCCGAATACCGCGACCAGAACCACACCAACCGCTCCGACATCGACCCGCGCTTCACGCCGAAGGTCGTCGACAGCCGGTTCGGCGACGGCGACGTCGAGGAAAGCACCGTCTACTTCAACGCCGGCAAGCCGCTGGGCGACGGCTGGGAGTTGAAGGCCTGGGGCGGCGGACAGCTGCGCCACTCCGAGACCGCGGCCACCTTCCGCGCCGCCAACGACGCGACCCAGAACATCCCGTCGGTCTATCCCAACGGCTACCTGCCGCTGATCAACACCCACTCCAACGACTTCTCGATCGGCGGCGCCCTGCAGGGCGAAATCGCCGGCTGGAAGTCCAACTTCAGCGTCGACTACGGCTGGAACAATCTGAAGTACGGCGTCGAGCACACCCTGAATCCGTCGCTCGGCCCGACCTCGCCGCACTCCTTCTACGCCGGCCAGATGACCTACGATCAGACCGTGGGCAACGCCGATTTCCACCGCGACTTCGACATCGGAACCGCCGGTCCGCTGAGCGTCGCCTTTGGCGCGGAAGCGCGCGACGAGCAGTTCAAGATCGGCGCCGGCGACCCCGGCTCCTATGAGCGCGGCACGGTCGCCCCAACGCTGGCGCTGGGCTCGCGCGGCTTCTCCGGCTTCACGCCTGAGAACGTCATCGACAAGAGCCGCACCAACGTCGGCGGCTACGTCGAGCTGGAAGACAAGCTCACCAACTGGTTCACCGCGTCGGCCGCCGTGCGCCAGGAGCACTATTCCGACTTCGGCGACAACACCTCCGGCAAGGTCGCCGCCCGCGTCGACGTGACCCCGAACTTCGCCTTCCGCGGCTCAGCGGAAAGCGGCTTCCGGGCGCCGAGCCTGCAGCAGGAGTACTTCACCTCCACCGCGATCCTGTTCATCAACGGCATCCCGTTCGACACCGGCACCTTCCCGTCGATCAGCCCGACCGGCAAGGCGCTGGGCGGCAAGCCGCTGGAGCCGGAAAAGTCAAAGAACTACTCGGGCGGCTTCGTCTATCACCAGGGCCACCTGGAGATCACGGTCGACGCCTATGAGATCGACGTGAACAACAAGATCGTGCTGTCGGAAACCCTGACCGGCAGCGCCACGGCCGCGCCCGGCACGGATGCCGCGGTGATCTTCAATCTGTTGAACCCCTTCGGCGCGTCTGCGGCCCGCTTCTTCCTGAACGGCGTCGACACTGTCACCAAGGGCGTCGACTATTCGGTCAGCTACCGGCTGCCGACGGACGACTTCGGCGACTTCGACTTCACCGGATCGGCCAACACCAACAAGGTGGACGTGACCAAGACCCCGGCCACGCCGGCGACCATCCTGCCAGTGCCGATGTCGCTGTTCGCCCGCCAGGCGGTGCTGCGCTTCGAAAAGGGCCAGCCGGACTACAAGGTCACCCTGCAGACCGATTGGACGAGGGGCGCCTGGGGCGGCACCCTGCGCTCGACCTTCTACGGCGACGTGCTCTCGCCCGGCACCGCGCTCGACGGCAGCCAGGACGTGCACACCGGCCAGCGCAGCATCTGGGACCTGGAAGGCCGCTACACCTTCCCGCACGACGTGACCGTGGCTCTCGGCGCCGACAACCTGTTCGACGCCTATCCGCGGCAGGTTCCGGTGGCGCTGAACACCACCGGCGCCGCGCCCTTCACCTCCTTCTCCCCCTTCGGGTTCGAGGGCCGGTTCCTCTACGGGCGCGTCAGCATTCAGTGGTGATCTGAGGCGCCGCTTCGGACGCGAAAACGGAACGGGCGGGCTGGTTCTCCAGCCCGCCTTTTTCGTGCGCCCGGTATGGCCAAGCTGTCCACAGCCTCACTCGAAAGTGTGGACGGGAAGCGATGTCGCATCCCCAGGGGCCAGACCGTTAGGCTATCGGTAAGCCATGGCTCTTGTTCCCGCCCTCGACCTGCGTTCCGTCCCCAGCGACCCGCCGCCGATCGCCCATGCCCCGGCTAATATCGAGGCCGAGCAGGCGCTGCTGGGCGCGCTGCTTTACGACAACGCCGCCTTCGAGCGGATCGGCGACTATCTGCAGGCGCGCCACTTCTTCGAGCCGTTCCACCAACGCCTGTTCGCCATCATCGAGAGCAATATCCGCAAGGGCCAGCTCGCCGAGCCGATCCTGATCGCCGAGCAGTTCGCCCGCGACGTCGGCTTCGAGGAGCTGGGCGGCGTGCGCTACCTGGCCGACCTCGTCGACCGCGCCCCGCCGGCCGCCAACGCCCCGGACTACGCGCGGGCCATCTACGACCTGGCGATCCGCCGCGACCTCATCCGCATCGGCGGCGACATCGCCACGGTGGCGGGCCAGGGCGACGCCGAACTCTCCGCCCGCGACCAGATCGAGGCCGCCGAACAACAGCTCTATGCGCTCGCCGAGACCGGTGGCGTCTCCCAGGGCTTCGTGACCTTCGCCGACGCCCTCCATGGCGCGGTCACCATGGCGGCGGAGGCCCACAGCCGCGACGGGGGTCTGGCCGGCCTCTCCACCGGCCTGATCGACCTCGACAGCAAGATCGGCGGCCTGCACCCCTCCGACCTGGTGATCATCGCCGCGCGCCCCTCGATGGGGAAGTCGTCGCTCGCCTGCAACATCGCCTTCGACGTGGCGCGGAACTACGCCTGGGAGCCGCAGCCGGACGGCTCGAAGAAGACCGTGCGCGGCGGGGTGGTGGCCTTCTTCTCCCTGGAAATGGCCGCCGAGCAGCTGGCCATGCGCTTGCTCGCTGAGGCCTCCGGCGTCTCCGGCGACCGCCTGCGCAAGGGCGAGATCGACGCGTCCGAGTTCGGCCGGGTGCGCGACGCGGCGCTGGAGATCCAGGAAGCGCCCCTCTACATCGACGCCACCGGCGGCATCTCCATGGCCAAGCTCGCCGCCCGCGCGCGGCGGCTGAAGCGGATGGTCGGCCTGGACCTGTTGATCGTCGACTACCTGCAGCTGATCACCGGCGGCGACGGCATGGGCCGCAACGACAACCGGGTGCAGGAGGTCTCGATGATCACCCAGAGCCTGAAGTCGCTGGCCAAGGAGCTCTCGATCCCCGTCATCGCGCTCGCCCAGCTCTCCCGCCAGGTCGAGAACCGCGAGGACAAGAAGCCCCAGCTCTCCGACCTGCGGGAATCCGGCTCCATCGAGCAGGACGCCGACATGGTCATGTTCATCTACCGCGAGGCCTACTACCTCTCCCGCCTGGAGCCGCGCGAAGGCACCGAAGAGCACTTCAAGTGGCAGGAGAACATGGATCAGGTCCGCGGCCAGGCCGACATCATCATCGGCAAGCAGCGCCACGGCCCGATCGGCAATGTGAAGCTCTCCTACAACGAGGACCTGACCAAGTTCGGCAACCTCGCCCGCGACCACCACAGCCGCTACGACCCGCACTAGCGGCCAGATGAGCGATCCGGCAGCCGCGCGTCTGACCATCGATCTCGACGCGCTGGCGCACAATCACGCCGTCCTGCGCGCCGAAACGGCCGGCGCCGAGGTCGCCCCGGTTCTTAAGTCCGACGGCTATGGCCTGGGCGCGGGGCCTGTCGGCCGCCGGCTGTGGGGCGAAGGCGCGCGCAGCTTCTTCGTCGCCCGCCTGGCTGAGGGCGAGGCCCTGCGCGCCGCGCTCGGGCCGGACCGGCCCGCCGCGATCTACATCCTCGACGGCATGACCGAGGGCGCGGCCCCTCGCCTCGCCGCCGCCGGGCTGACGCCGGTGCTGAACAGTCTGCCGCAGCTCGGCGCGGCGCAAGCCGCCGGGCCCGCATCCGTCGCGCTGAACATCGACACCGGCATGAGCCGCCAGGGCCTGACCCTCGACGAAGTCCGCGCCGCCCTCCAATCCACCGACCGCCTGCGCGGCCTCGACGTCAGCCTGGTGATGAGCCACCTGGGGTCCGCCGCCGAGCCGGAAAACCCACGCAACGCCCGGCAGTTGGCGATGTTTCTTGAGGTCCGGTCACTCTTCGCGAGGGCCCGCGCGAGCCTCGCGGCCTCGGCCGGCGTCTTCCTCGACTCCGACTATCGCTTCGACCTCGTTCGCCCGGGCATCAGCCTGTTCGGCGGCGGCCCCCGCGAAACCCCGGACCCGCGCCTCAAGGCGGTCGCCACCCTCACCGCCCCGATCCTCGACATCCGCACGCTCCGGCCCGGCGACGTCCTGGGCTATGGCGAGGCCGTCCGCATCGACGCCGCCACGCGCGTCGCCGTGGTCGCCGCCGGCTATACCGACGGGATCGTCCGCGCGGCCAAGGGCGCGGGCCGCGCCTGGTTCGCCGGCGCGCTCCGCCGCCTGCTGATCGTCAACATGGACATTCTGGTGATCGAGATCGGCGACGCCGAGGCGGCGTTAGGCGATCACGTCGAACTCTTGGGCGAAAACGCCTTGCTCGATCATCTCGCCGCCGCCGGCGACACTGTCGCCCACGAGCTCCTCGTGCGCCTCAGCCGGCGCGCGGAGCGGGTGTATCTGGGCGAGACCTAGGTCCTATCGAGAGCAGACGGGCGTACTGAGCCATCGCCTTAGGTCTCGTCCCGGGCGGCGGGCCGCGGCGGGTTGTAGCCGCTGACACCCTCGTCGCCGATCATCGTCACCGCCGACCGCTCCTTGATCGGCAAGGCCATCAGAGCGTCGATACGGGCGGTGGTCGCCGCTTTGTTGGCCGCCGCGGCCGGTGCGGAGCCCGGGACAACCTCCGCACGGCGGAATAACGCTGTAATTGAACGCCAGATTGTTATTCCGAGCGTACTTTTCATTCCATCGTAAGCACTGGAGTAACTCTTGGTTCCACATTGTTTTTCTTAAATTGAAAAGTAATTTTGGCCCTCCAATCGAGCCGGGGCCGACCTCAGCCCAGAGCGCCATCCCTCAGTAGATGTGGATCGGGCCGCCGAAGTTGACGGCGTGGCTGCTCACCGAGCTGATCACCACCCACATGACGATCGCCGCCACCAAGGTGAGCGCGAAATAGTTCAGCGTGAAGGTCGGCGCCGAGCGCATCAGCTTGGGCAGGCCCAGATAAAGCAGATAGAGGCTGTAGAGCCCGCCCAAGAGCGCGAACACCCCGCCCGCGGTGGGCAGCAGCATGAAGACGCCGGCCACCCACGCCGCCGTCCCCGAATAGGCCACCAGCTTGAACGCCTGGGTGCGGTCGCGCTGGCCGCCGAACTGGATCGCGAACTGATCGACGACCAGGGCGAGCAGATAGACCGAGATCAGGGTGAGCGCATAGCGCGCCACCGCGTCGCCCAGCACCGCGATGACGTTGGGGTGATAGAACCGCACCCCGAAGAGCTGGAAGCTGGAGAAGTTCCAGAACGACAGCGCCCCCAGCATCCGCCCCACCACGGGGATCGCGGCGAGCGGCGCCACCCAGTATTTGAACAGCCGCTCAATGGTGTCGGGCTCGGCCTCGATGGCGTCCCAGGTGTCGGCGGGATGCAGCAGCAGGTTCAGCGCGCGGCGGACCAGGTCCTGCACCGGCGTTTCCGGTTCGACCTCGTGCATTGCAATCCGCTCCCATCCTGCCCACCTAGGAGCCTACCCCAACGCCAAACCGCGGCAAAGCGCACGCAGGGCGCCGGCCCCAAGGTCGGCTAACATCGTCCGCACACCGAATCGGAGTTCGCCACGCCATGGCCCGCGACGGCGCCGTCTACGCCTGTCAGTCCTGCGGGGCCGTCCAGACCAAGTGGGCGGGCCAGTGCCCGGCGTGCGGCGCGTGGAACACGCTGGTCGAGGAGCTGCAGGCCCGCCCGCCGGGCGCGCTCGCGCCGTCTAAGGCCAGCCGCGCCAGAGGCCTCGCCTTCGAGGGCCTGCAGGACGAGACGCCCGCCCCGCCGCGCATCGCCACCGGCGTCGACGAGTTCGACCGCGTCTGCGGCGGCGGCGTGGTGCCGGGCTCGGCGATCCTGCTGGGCGGCGACCCCGGCGTCGGCAAATCCACCCTGCTGCTGCAGGTCGCCGGCCAGGCCGCCCTGCGGGGCGCCCGCTGCGCCTATATTTCCGGCGAAGAGGCGGTCGAGCAGGTCCGCAGCCGCGCCCAGCGCATGGGCCTCGCCAGCGCCCCGGTCAAGCTCGCCGCCGAGACGTCGCTGCGCGCCATCTCCGACGGCCTGAAGCGCGAACAATTCGACCTCGTCATCATCGACTCCATCCAGACGCTGTGGAGCGACGCCCACGAGGCGGGACCGGGCTCGGTCACCCAGGTGCGCGCCGCCGCCGGCGAGCTGGTGCGGCTCGCCAAATCGCGCGGCGTCGCCATCGTCCTCGTCGGCCACGTCACCAAGGAGGGCACGATCGCCGGCCCCCGGGTGATCGAGCACATGGTCGATGCGGTGCTCTCCTTCGAGGGTGAGCGGGGCTATCCGTTCCGCATCCTGCGCGGCGCCAAGAACCGCTTCGGCGCCACCGATGAGATCGGCGTGTTCGAGATGGGCGATGCGGGCCTCGCCGAGGTCAGGAACCCCTCGGCGCTGTTCCTCAACACCTCGGGCGAGCGCGCGGCCGGCGCGGCGGTGTTCGCCGGCATCGAAGGCTCGCGGCCGGTGCTGGTGGAGTTCCAGGCCCTGGTCGCGCCCTCGGCCTACGGCACGCCTCGCCGCGCGGTGGTCGGCTGGGATAGCGGGCGCCTGGCCATGGTGCTGGCCGTGCTGGAGGCGCGTTGCGGATTGAGCCTCGGCGACCGCGACGTCTATCTGAACGTCGCCGGCGGCCTGCGGATCACAGAGCCGGCGGCGGACCTCGCGGCGGCGGCGGCCTTGGCCTCCTCGGCCCTGGACCAGGCCCTGCCGCAGGACTGCGTGGTGTTCGGCGAGATCAGCCTGTCGGGCGAGGTCCGTTCGGTCAGCCGCATGGAAAGCCGCCTGAAGGAGGCCGCCAAGCTCGGCTTCCGCCGCGCGCTCGGTCCGGCCGACATGGATGGCGCGGGCGCGCTCGCCGTCACCGGCGCCGGACGCCTCGCCGACGCCGTGCGCCGCATCGGAGAGGCCGCATGGGACTAGGCCTCACCCAGTTCGACATCGTCGTCCTCATCGGTCTGGCGATCTCGGCGGCCATCGGCTTCGCGCGCGGCGCGGTGCTGGAAGTCATCTCCCTGGTCGCCCTGGTCGTCGCCGCCGTCGCCGCCGTCTACGGCCTGCCGCTCGCCGCGCCCATCGCCCACAAGCTGATCCACATCGACTGGCTGGCGACGGTGCTGGCCCTGATCGTCGTGTTCGTGATCGTCTTCGCCGCGATCCGGCTGGCCGGCGCGGTGATCGCCCGCCAGCTTCACGAGACCTATTTCATCGGAACCCTGGACCGCAGCCTGGGCCTGGCGGTCGGCCTGCTTCGCGGCCTGTTGGTGCTGGGCATCCTCAACCTGATGTTCAACGCCGCCACGCCCAAGGACCTGCAGCCGCACTGGATCGTGGGGTCGACCACCTGGCCGCTGGCCCAGGATATGGGGAAACTGGTGACCAAGCTCACGCCGCAGGGCCTCGACCTCGCCGGACGACTGAAACCGGCCTTCGATCACGCCCTGCATGACGCCAAACACGACGCCATAGATGACAGATTGAAGTCAGAAGGCTACGACGCGCGGCAGCGGAGGGAGATCGAGGACTTGGTGGAGAAATCCCGATGAGCGTGACCTCCGCCGGCAGGGCGCCCTGGCGTGATCCTCTCGACGACTCCCCGCGCCTAGAATGCGGGGTATTCGGCGTGTTCGACACGGCCGAGGCCGCGGGCCTGACCGCGCTTGGCCTGCACGCCCTGCAGCATCGCGGTCAGGAAGCCTGCGGCATCGCCTGCTTCGACGGCCAGCGCTTCCACACCGAGCGTCACATGGGGCACGTGGGCGACGCTTTCGGCGGCGCGGACCTGACCGACCGCCTGCCCGGGCGCTTCGCCATCGGCCACACCCGCTACTCCACCGCCGGCGGCTCGGTGATCCGCAACGTCCAGCCGATGTTCGCCGACATGGAAGCCGGCGGCGTGGCGCTGGCCCACAACGGCAACCTGACCAACTTCCTGACGCTGCGCGATCAGTTGGTGGCCAACGGTGTGATCTTCCAGTCGACCTCGGACTCCGAGGTGATCCTCCACCTCATCGCGCGATCGCGGAAAGCGCGCTTCGTCGACCGCTTCATCGATGCGCTGTCGCAGATCGAGGGCGGTTATGCGCTGGTGGCGCTGACCAACAAGAAGCTGATCGGCGTGCGCGATCCGCTCGGCATCCGCCCGCTGGTCCTGGGCGACCTGAACGGCAAGCCGATCCTGGCGTCGGAGACCTGCGCGCTGGACATCATCGGCGCCCGCTTCGTGCGCGACGTCGAGCACGGCGAGATCGTGGTCATCGATGCGGACGGCGTCACCAGCATCAAGCCGTTCCCGGCGCTGAAGGCGCGGCCCTGCATCTTCGAATACGTCTATTTCGCCCGTCCCGATTCCGTGGTGAACGGCCGCTCGGTCTATGACGTGCGCAAGCGCATGGGCCGCCGTCTCGCCCAGGAAAGCCTGGTTCCGGCCGATGTCGTGGTGCCGGTGCCCGACAGCGGCGTGCCCGCAGCCCTGGGCTTCGCCCAGGAGGCGTGCCTGCCCTTCGAGATGGGCATCATCCGCAACCACTACGTCGGTCGCTCCTTCATCCAGCCGACCCAGGCGACGCGCGAATCCAGTGTGCGCATGAAGCTCTCGCCCAATCGCGCCGTGCTGGCCGGCAAGCGGGTGATGCTGATCGACGACAGCATCGTGCGCGGCACCAACTCCATCCGCGTCGTGCAGATGGTGCGCGAGGCCGGCGCCGCCGAGGTGCACCTGCGCTCCGCCTCCCCGCCGATCCAATGGCCGGACTTCTACGGCATCGACATGCCGGACCGCGAGAAGCTGCTGGCCGCCAACCATTCGGTGGACGAGATCGCCAAGATCCTCGGCGTCGATTCCATGGGCTACCTGTCGGTCGACGGCCTCTACTGGGCCATGGATTCCGCGCCGCGCGATCCCAACTGCCCGCAGTTCACCGACCACTACTTCACCGGCGACTATCCCACCCGCCTGCTCGACCGCGAGATCGCCGAGGGCCGCAACGAGGTCTCGGAACGCCAGCTGTCCTTCCTGGTCGACGCCTGACCTTCTAAGAAGCTCCTATGCCGCTCACCGACAAGATCGCCCTCGTCACCGGCGCCAGCCGCGGCATCGGCCGTGCGTCCGCGCTCGCGCTTGCCAAGGCCGGCGCCCACGTGGTCTGCGTCGCCCGCACCGAGGGCGCCCTGACCGAGCTCGACGACGAGATCCGCGCCGCCACCGGCGAGCCCGCGACCCTCGTGCCGCTCGACATCACCGCCGGCGATGGCCTGGACCAGCTGGGCCTCGCCCTGCATCAGCGGTTCGGCCGCCTGGACGTCCTGGTGCACGCCGCGGCCATGCTCGGCCCCATGACGCCGATGAGCCATCTGGAGCCTCAGCACTGGGACAAGGTGGTGGCGCTGAACCTGACGGCCACCTATCGCCTGCTGCGCAGCTTCGAGCCGCTGCTGAAGGCGTCGGCCGCCGGCCGCGCCATTTTCCTGACCACCGGCCGCGTCGCCCGGCCCAAGGCCTTCTGGGGCCCCTACGGGACCACCAAGGCCGGGATGGAGCACATGGTCCGCACCTGGGCCGACGAGTTGGAACAGACCAACGTCCGCGCCGTCCTGCTCGACCCCAATACCATGCGCACCAAGATGCGCGCCGAGGCCATGCCCGGCGAGGACCCGGAGACCGTGACGCCGCCCGACGAGATCGGGCCGTTGATCGTGGAACTGGCGCAGGCCGACCTGGGCCTGCCGCGCGCTAACGTGGTCTTCGCCCAGTGGAAGGCGGCCGGGACGCTCGCTTCGGCTTAGTCCCCGGCCGCAGCAGCTTCTGCGCCCGCCCGCGCGGGGCGCCGGCCTTGGCCTTCGGCTTGGTCTTCTTGCCGAGCGTCTTGGGCTTCGCCGTGGCGCCGGCCTTGGCCTTGCTGGCCGCCGCGATCCGCGTCTTGGCCTTGAGCCCGGTCGAAGGCAGGCTCTCGCCGAACGGCGCGCGGGCCGAACCCTGCCCGGCTTTCTCCTCGCCCTCGGCATAGGGGTTCTTGTTCGACTTCACCGTCACCCGGATCGGCACGCCCGGCAGGTCGAAGCTCTCGCGGATCGAATTGATCAGGTAGCGGCGGTAGCTTTCCGGCAGCTGGTCGGCGCGGCTGGCGAACAGCACGAAGGTCGGCGGCCGCGACTTGGTCTGGGCCATGTACTTCGGCTTGATCCGCCGGCCGCTCACCGCCGGCGGCGGATGCCGCTCGGTGGCCATCCGCAACCAGTCGTTGAGGTCCTTGGTCTTGACCTTGGTCGACCAGTCGTTGTGGGTCTTGAAGACCGCCGGCATCAGCTTCTCGAGGCCGCGGCCGGTCTCCGCCGACAGCGCGATGATCGGCGCGCCGCGCACCTGCGGCAGCTGCCGCTGCGCCTCGTCGACGATCGCCGCCAGCCGCGTCTGCGGATCTTCCACCAAGTCCCACTTGGCCAGCACGAACACCAGGCCGCGCCCCTCGCGCTCGACCAGGTCAGCGATCTGCAGGTCCTGGATCTCGAAGGGATGGGTCGCATCCATCACCAGGATCACGATCTCGGCGAAGGTGATTGCCCGGATGCTGTCGTGGGTGGAGAGCTTCTCCAGCTTCTCCTGCACCTTGGCCTTGCGCCGCAGGCCCGCGGTGTCGACCAGCCGCACGGCGCGGTCGTCCCAACTCCAGTCGACCGGAATAGCGTCGCGGGTGATGCCGGCCTCGGGGCCGGTCAGCATGCGGTCTTCGCCGATCAGCTTGTTGACCAGCGTCGACTTGCCGGCGTTCGGCCGGCCGACGATGGCGATCTTCACCGCCTTGTCGCCGTCCTCGTCCTCGTGGTCGCTCTGGTCGGGCGCGATGGCGATCAGCGCTGCGTAGAGGTCGGCCATGCCCTCGCCGTGCTCGGCGGAGATCGGCACCGGCTCACCCAGACCCAGGCCGAACGCCTCCAGGATTCCCTGGTCGCCGGCCCGGCCCTCGGCCTTGTTGGCGGCCAGCACCACCGGCATGTCGCGGCGGCGCAGGATCTCGGCGAAGATCTCGTCGACCGGCGTCACCCCATCGCGGCTGTCGATCACGAAGAGGGCGACATCGGCCTCGTCGATGGCCAGCTCGGTCTGGATGCGCATCCGCGCTTCCAGGCTCTCGTCGGTGACATCCTCGAAGCCGGCGGTGTCGATCAGCTCCAGGTCGAGGTCGCCGATCCGGCCGGTGCCGAAGCGCCGGTCGCGGGTCACCCCCGGCTGGTCGTCGACGATGGCGAGCTTTCGCCCCGCCAGCCGGTTGAACAGCGTGGATTTTCCGACGTTCGGACGCCCGACGATCGCGAGTTTCAGCGTCATGGCGTCAGCATAGACCTATTTAAGTCAGCGGATCGCGACGAGCTGGCCGTTGTCGGTGACCAGATAGATCATATTGCCCATGGCGATCGGCGACATCAGCGACGGCGCGCCGAGGTTGAGCTTCTTTTCCAGCTCGCCGGTCTTGGCGTTCAGCGCCACCAACTGCCCGTCGGAGGCGGTCATGATCAGCCGGTTGTCCACCAGGATCGGACTGGTCCACAGCGGCTTCGGCACTTCGTGCGACCCGATGCCCCAGAGGCCGCCTCTCTTGCGGACCACCCAGCCGGGGTTCATGTCATGCACCCAGTAGATTTGGCCGCTTTCGCGCGAGGCGCAGATCAACTTGCCGTCGGTGCCCACCACATAGACCACGTCGCCTTCCGGCAGCGGCGAGGTGATGCCCACCACCGGCAGGCTCCAGCGCGCGGCGCCGGTGCGAAGATCGGTGGCGGCGAAGACGCCGGAGTGGCTGACGGCGAAGACGTCGCCGCCGTAGATCACCGGGCGGCCCGGGATGTCGCGGATTTCGGAGAGCGCGCTGGTGCGGCTGGCCCGCGAGAGCGCGTTGTTCCACAGGTCGTTGCCGTTGGCGGTGCGCAGGGCGATCAGCTCGCCCGATCCAAAGGCGGCGACCACCGTGTCGCCGGACACCGCCGGACTCGAGGCCGCCAGGATCCGCGCTGACTCCGAAAGGGCCTGATAGGTCCAGCCGGGCGCGCCGGTTCCCGCATCGAAGGTCAGCAGGGTGTTGTCGAGGGCGACGGCCATCACGCGGCCGCCAAAGACGGTGGGCGCGCCGTGGATCGGCTGCTCTGTGCGGACCCGCCAGCCGACGCGGCCGCTGTTAGCGTCGAGCTGCGCCACCAGGCGGAAGCCAGAGGTCACGTAGAGCTTGCCGTCGGCGAAGGCGAGACCGCCGCCGAAGCCTTCGCGGTCGCGCTTGTTGTCGGTCGGACGCATGTTGATGCGCCACAGCCGGTCGCCGGTGCGGGCGTCGTGCGCCGTCACCTCGGCCTGGCCATCCATGGTGAACACCTTGCCGTCGGCGGCGACCGGCGGCGCGGTGATGAGTTCGCCGTTCTTCGAGCCCTGGCCGATGCCCTTGCGCCAGGCGATGGCGAGCTGCGGCGCGGCCTTGGCGTTGCCCATCGCCTGTTCGGGCGAGCCGCCCGGCAGCGGCCAGGCCGCCACGGTCTCGGCGGGCGGCAAGGCGAAGTCGACGCCCTTCAGCGCCTCAGCCGGTTCTAGCTTCTGGTCGGCCGAGATGATCGAGATGCGGTCGCCTTCGGTGGCGACCTCCTTGGGTGTCGAGCCCTTGAACGGATTGAACCGGTCGACGGTCGAGCAGGCGCTCAGACCGAGCGCGGCGACCATCAGGGCGGCGAGCAGGCGCGTCTGGCTGGGCGTCATTGCGGGCCGGGCGCCTGGTCTTGCGGCTGGCCCTGGGCTTCGGGCGGGGCAAGACCCATCGGCACGCCGCCGGGGCCGACCAGCATCGGGGTCGGCAGAGCCTGGGCGGCCTTCACCGTGGCCGCCACGCCGTTGGCGGAGCCGGTGTCGATCAGATCCATGGCCGCCTTGGCCCGCTGGCGGGCGCCGTCGGGCGCCTCAAGCGACTGAGAGATGACCACGAAGTCGCGCCGCGCACCGGCGCTGTCGCCCTTCATCAGCTTGGCGAAGGCCAGGGCCTCGCGCGCCTGCACCCGATAGGGGCGCCCGTCTTTCATCAGCGGCGCCAATCGCCCCTCCACTTCCGCGAAAGGAGCGGTGTCGAGGATCGCGAAGGCGGATTTGAGGCGCGCGGCGTCGCCCAGCATATCGTCGGGCGCGGCGCTGGCTGCCTGGTCGAAGAGCGTGACAGCCGCCTTGATGTCGTCGGGCATGCCGTGGGCGATCTTGAGCCCGCCCAGCTGCATCAGCGCCAGCGAGCGGTAGGCCTTGGACGGCGACTTGGAAACATCGCTGAACAGCTGGGTCGCCTTGGCGGCGTCGCCCTGCGCCAGCGCGGTCAGCGCCACGGCGTACTCCTGCGAGGCCTTGTCGGTGATCTGCTGGTTGTACTGCTGCCAGCCCCAGACCCCGAGCGCGGCGATCAGGGCGATGGCGGCGGCCGCAATCACCCAGGGCGCGCCCTTGCGCGCAAGCGCCTTGTAGCGGTCGGAGCGTAGCTGCTCCTCGACCTCTTCAAACAGATCGGTCAATCGGGGACTCCGGACAGAAAATTAGCGCCGCGCTTTAGAGGCGGGGAACCTATAGCGCGCCGACCCGCGCCGCAACCGATCCTCCCTCAGGAGGGATCGCGCGCGCCAACGCGAGGCAATGGCTCAGATCTCGCCGATCACCCGGGTCAGGACGAAGCCCATCATGATCACCGCCAGACCCGCCGCGGCCCAGACCACCGTGCCGCCGTTGGAGACGGTCGCCACCCAGTCGGCGCCCGTGGTCATGTGATTGAAGCTGCTGGTGAGCAGGCGCGCGGAATCCCCCGCCGTCTCCACGCGCTGGAACAGGTTGGAGACCATCAGCTGGCTCGCGCCGATCACACCGCCGATCACGCCCGCCGCGCCGATCAGCCAGCGCCGCGCCGTCCAGCCGGCGTCGAGCCGGCGCTCCACGCGATCGGCGAAGGGCCCCGCGTCCGCCAATTCAGGCGCGTCCGCGAAAAGACGTTCAAGCCGCCGCTCGAAGTCGAGTTCAGCCATTGCCACGCCTCCCTTCAAGAACGACGCCGTCCTCCGGCGCCAGTCGCGTTCTGAGTTTTTCCAGACCACGTTTGACATGGGATTTGACCGTTCCAAGCGGCAGGTTCAAGGCCTCAGCCGCTTCCGTGTGAGAAAGTCCGGCGCCGAAACACATGGTGACGCACAGCCGTTCGGTGGCGCTGAGCACTTTCAACGCCTCTTCAAGGTCGATGGTCGCATCGGTGTCACCGTGAACGACATCCGCCTCATCTTCGATCGCCTCCGCCGTCATCGCGCCAAGTCTGCGGTCGCGCTGCAGTCTACGCAGATAAAGCCTGGCGGCGATCTTCTTCACCCAGGCGGCGAATGTGCCCTCCCCGCGAAATTCCGCGATCCGCTCGAAGGCAGTCAGGAAAGCGTCCTGGGCCACGTCGTCGGCCTCGGCGCCTTGGGCGCCCATCCGGCGCAGCACGCCGCGCACGGCCGAGCCGTGACGCCGCACCAATTCACCAAAGGCGCGCCGCTCGCCCATCGCCGACTGAGTGCAAAGCTCGACGTCGTGCAGAGTGGCGAATTTGGTATGTCCGAAGCCCGGCATGGGCTGTTCCCCCGGCTAAGCCCGTGACTAAGCCTTGGTGCGGTTGACGAAGCTCAGCGCGATGAACGCCAAGCCGATGAACACCGGGAAGGCCGCGAAGCCGAGGAACGGCATGGTGGCGTCCGGATCGTCATAGCCCAGGGCTACGCCCATGGCCGCGACGCCGAGGCCCACGCCCAGCCAGATGATGCCGGTGCGGAGATCGCGGCTCGGCGACGGCGCGGGTCGGATGTTGATGTTGCGGGCGGCGTTTTCCATGACCTCGGTGGGCATGGGCTGACCGCTTTCGATGGCGGCGCGCAGGGTTTCCTGAACGCGGATCCGTTCCTGCGAGCGCAGCCAGAACGGCACGATGATCACGGCGGCGATCGATCCGAAGATGATCGCGCAGATGAAGACAGCTTCCACTTCAACTCTCCCTCTCTCGATTCAACCGGGCCGGTTTCAGCCCGTCTCTGATGAGGAAGAGGCTCAGCCGGCTGGCGACAGATGCAAATAGTAGCGTGAATTCTTGGTCATGTGGCCAGACCGAGCGCGTGTGACGGCCGCCCGCCCAGAATCATCGCCGCGCAGAAGGCGATCGCCATGGCGCCGAGCGCCGGCGCCAAACCCTGGGAAACCGCCACCAGCGCCGGCTGCAGCGTCGGCCACACCAGCCACATCGCGCCCGCGCCGATGACGCTGACCCCGGACAGCAGGGCCACGTCCTCGCGGAAGCGCTGGCGCATGACCTGCTCCATCACCGCCATCGAGAAGCCGGGATCCCGGGCTGGGGGTTCGTCCAGGGCGAACAGGGCCTTCAGGCGGTCGTCAGCTTGCGTCATCGCACACTCCCAACGCTTGGCAGAGCCGCGCACGGCCCCGCGACACATGGCTTTTCACAGTTCCAAGAGGCATGTCGAGCGCCTCGGCGGCCTCGGCATGAGAGAAGTCCGCCGCGAGGCAAAGGGCCACGCAGGCGCGTTGTTCCGCGGGCAGGTCCGCCATCGCCTTCTCCAGAGCCAGCTTGTCTTCCGGCGCAGCGTCGATGATTTCATCGCGGTCCTCCTCGTAGCGGGCGCCGCGGGCGCGCTCGCGGCTGGCGGAGCGGATCGAGGTCAGGTGCTTGTTGTAGCCGATGCCGCAGAGCCAAGCCCGCACGCTCGCGCCGGCCTTCAGACGGCCGATCCGCGCCCAGGCGGCGAGGAAGGTTTCCTGCGCCAGGTCGTCGGCGGCCGCCCAGTCGCCGCAGGCGCGGCGCAGGAAGGCCCGCAGCGCTTGCTGATGCCGCTCGACAAGCCGCGAGAAGGCCTCGGTCGATCCGCTTTGAGCAGCGGCGACCAGCGCTTCGTCAAGGCTCGCCGGCGACATCAGGGGGAGCTCATTTGTTCCGGAAGCTGGAAGCCATCAGCGCGAACACCAGGTTTCCGACGCAGACGATGGTCATGATGATGGCCACCAGGCGGAAGGGACCATAGGTGCCCGGCCAGTCGGACCATTCCGACGCCCACCAGAACCCGGCGGCGACCGCGCCGGTCACGAAGACCGTGCGCCACTGCCAGTAGGGGCCGTAGCGGTAGTAGTTGCGGTAGGCGCGGCGCATATGGCGCGGATAGCCCCAGTAGCCATAGCCGCCGTATCCGCCGTAGCCGGGCGGCGCGCCGGGATCGCCCGGGCCATAGCCGCCGGGCGCCTCGCCGTTGATGCCGTCGCCGATCCCGCGGACGAGCTCCGGCGGCGGCTCCTTGCCCTTCTCGGCGTAGGATCTCAGCAGATCCAGGTGGTCGCGGCTGCGCTTGTAGGCGAGCCAGCGGTCCCAGGCGCCGAAGACGAACGCCCCGATCGGAAAGAGCAGCCACCAATAGCTGCGGAAGATGTCTTCCATGAGCTTGAGCTCCTTGAACCCTTGCGGCGCGCAGATCGTCCCGCACCGCCGCTTGCCCTGTAGTCGCCGCCGACCGCTGGATCGGATGCAGGGCGGAGCCTAACCCCTTCCGTGTACGTCAGCCACGGCCTCGGCGCCCGCCCGGCCGGATAGGCTTTGGACTGAACTGGCTGCCGCCCGGTCTGCCGCCGCCAGCGCCGGGCGGGCCGCCCGGACGCGCGGCCTGGAAGCCGCCGCCGCCGCGCTTTTCCGCCAGCTTGCGCTCGAGGACCTCGCGGGCGTGGGCGGCCTTGTCGGCGAACTCAACCGCATACCGGGCGAAGGCGCGGGTGGCGGCGACCTCGGAGGGGTCCGCCGGCTGGCCGGACTGCGCCGCATCGCCCTTGCGCACCGCCGCCGCGCCAGCGATCAGCGGCCGCCATTGCGGATCCAGGGCGCCCTGCGCCCAGGCCATGCTGGCCTTCTTCGACCACACCGCGCCTGTCGAGAGCGTGTGCAGCATGCGGCAGAAAAGCCCGACCCAGAACGCCTGCCAGGCCACGAGCTGCATCGGCTGCAGGTCGAGCTGCATCACGAGATCCATGGTCTGGCGGACCTCCGCGCGCAGAGCCGCCGGCGGGACGGGATCGATCAGCGACTTTGGCGGCGGCCCAGCGAGCGTCACGCCCTTTTCCCGCAGGCACCAGCGCACGACCTGGGTGTTGTCGTGCTCGGAGCGCAGCAGCGCCCTCGCGCCATGGTCCAGATACCAAAACGGATAGGCCTTGGCCGGCGCGCCCGACATGCCAGGATCGCCCCAGTCCGGCCCGCGAGGTTCGCCCGGCGGGTCGCGGGGCTCCGTCGACCATCGCCGCAAGATCGCCGCCGGAACGTAGGATCCTTCCAGGCCGGTGCGCCAATAGGGATAGGGCAGCGCCTGAATCGAAGCGTGCAGGGCCTGAAAGCCCGGCAGTTCGTCGGGCGTGATGTCGCGCTGCGTCACGATGATGAAGTCGCAGTCGCTGTATTCGGTGAAGTCGCCCACCGCGAACGGCCCTGCAGATAGGCGCCGACGAAGTTGTCGCCGAGCAGGGTGCGGGCGCCGTCCACGAGATGGACGAGGACGGCGTTCAGGTCGGCGTAGGGCGTGGGTTGGCGCACAGCCGTGCGCGGGTCTTTGGATTGGGACATGAGAGCATCCGTTGGATAGGGCAAGCACCCGCAGTCGCCAGGCGATGCGGAACCGTCAGCAGGTCTCGTCGGGCGGCGCGCCCGGACGGCCTACGGCCTCAAACGGCTGCTGATCATGGGCGCTCAAGCCTCCAATGGAACGCCGAGGTTAGTCAGACGCGGGACCGCCCGCAACTAGCCAAACCGCGCCGCGTAGATCTCCGGCTTGAACCCGACGGTGAGCGTCGCGCCCTGATCCAGCACCGGACGCTTGATCATCGAGGGCTGCGCCAGCATCAGGGCGATGGCCTTGGCCTGGGTCATGTCGGCCTTGTCGGCGTCGGAGAGGTTCTTGAAGGTCGTGCCGGCGCGGTTCAGCAGCACCTCCCAGCCCACCTGCCCGGCCCAGCTCTCCAAGGTCGCCCGGTCGATCCCTTGCTTCTTGTAGTCATGGAAGTCGTAGGCGACGCCATGCTGATCGAGCCAGGTCCAGGCCTTCTTCATCGTGTCGCAGTTGCGGATTCCGTAGAGGGTCGTCACGTCGAGGCGTTCCTCTCAACCGGTCAGCGGGAAACGGTCCACGAGCTCGTGGCGGCCCTGGCCGTAGCGGCTGTCGATTAGCACGAACTCGCGCACCCGCCAGCGGATCGGCGCGATGAAGGTCTCAGGCATGCGGCCGTGATCCCGCCACAGCGTCAGATGCGGCTCGATCCCGGGTTTGCGCCGCCGCCAGTCGGCGGTCCCCGCCAGGGCCTGATGCAGGACTTCATGCAGGCCATGTACGCCGACAACACCTTCCTCCGACCACGCCACGACCGGCAGCGGCCCAAGGCCCCGGCCCCAGGTGGCGATGCGGTCCAGCTCGACCAGGAACGGCGTGCGCCGCACCGATCCGACCGCCTGCACCGCGTCCACGATCTGCCGGCGCGGCCAGCGGCGGTGAAGGCCCAGCGAATAGAGCGAGATGTGCAGGCGGTCGGGGTCCATCGGCCGGCCAGGCGCCGCCCGCAGGCTCTCCAGCGCGCAGAGCGCCCGCGCCGCCTCGGCGTCGGGCCGCAGGGCGAAATAGAGGTTGTGCGGCGCCTCGTCGCCCGCTGGCGTCGCGTCCTCGAACAGAAGGGTCATATCGGCATCTCGACTGCTGGGTCCGCCGCCGCGAACGATAGCTGCGGGATGAGAACATTTCAAGAACTTCAGGGTTGGCGCGGTTGGCAGGCGCCGGCGCCTACGGGCTTGACGGCGCAGGCGTGGCGGCTTCCCCTGTCGCGACGGCACGCCGCCCTGAGAGCGGCGGCTTCGGGAGCATGACCTGCAATGAACAGCCGGCTTTTGGCGCTTGCCCTGGCGACCTCGGCGATCATGGTGACGGCCGCCGCGCCGGCCGGGGCGCAGACTGCCCCGGCCTCGGTGGCCAGGGGCTACAAGGCGCCGCGCAACGCGTTTGGCCAGCCGGACTTCTCAGGCGTCTGGAGCAACGCCACGATCACCCGGCTGGAGCGCGACCCGAAGTACGGCGACCGCGCGACGCTCACCGCCGATGAGGCCAAGGCCATCGAAGGCGCCAGCGACCAGCGCAACGCGCGCCTGCGCGCCAACACCGACACCTCGAACAAGGACCCGGACAAGCTGCCGGAGTGCCAGAGCGGGGCCACCGGCGCGGCCTGCGGCTACAACGCCTTCTGGACCGATCCGGGGACGCGGCTGGTGCGGATCGGCGGGGTGGCGCGCACCTCGATCCTGACAGCGCCGGCCAACGGGCGCCTGCCGAGCCGGCCGACGGCCGCGGGCGCAAGGGGTCGGGCCCAGCTCGGCGGCAATTTCGACAACCCGGAGGCGCGCGCGCTGGGCGAGCGGTGCATCGTCGGCTTCGGCGGCACCTCGGGGCCGCCGATGCTGCCCGTGCTCTACAACAACCACTATCAGATCCAGCAGACCAAGGACGCGGTCGTCATCGTCGTCGAGATGGTCCACGACGCGCGCATCGTGCGCCTGGCCGACACGAAGCACCCGCCGGCCGATATGCGCGTCTGGATGGGCGACTCGATCGGCCATTGGGAGGGCGACACCCTGGTGGTCGAGACCACCAACCTGCGGCGCGAGGAGGGCCTGCGCGGCCCGACCGAGAACATGAAGACCATCGAGCGGTTCACCCGCGTCTCGCCCGAGCAGATCCTCTATCAGTTCGAGGTGGTCGATCCGGCGGCCTTTTCAGGCCCGGTCAAAGGCGAAGAGTCGCTGAACTTCACCAAGGACAAGATCTACGAATACGCCTGCCACGAGGGCAACTACGCCATGACCGGCATCCTGGCCGGCGCACGCGAGGCCGAGCGGACGGGCAAGCCCATCGAGGGCAATCGCGGTCAAATCAAGGAAGAAGGCGGCAACTGAGAACCCGGGCCGCGCGCGATCGGCGCTGACATGTCATGAGGTTCGGCTAGGGTCGCGACGCCCCCTAGACAGCCGGACACCCCATGACCCCATCGGACATCGGAGACGACCTCGACGTCAGCCGCCGAAGGCTGCTCGCCGCCGCTGGCTTCGTCGGCGGCATGACCGCGGCGATGGCGATGGCGAAGCCGCGGGATGCCCGCGCCGCGGCGACGGCCTCCGATCCCATGGCGCCGCCGGTCGCGGGCCTGCATCTGCAGTTCGGCGCCGACGCCTCGTCGGAGATGGTGGTCTCCTGGCACACGCTGCAGCCGGTGGGGCGGCCGCGCGTGATGCTGGGGCGGATGGATGGCCGGCTCGACCAGGTCGCCGCGGCCAAGACCGTCAGCTACGCCGACGGCAAGTCGCGGCAGGTGGTCTACGCCCACCACGCGAGGCTCGCCGGGCTGCGGGCCGACACACCCTATCTTTACGCCGCGGCGCACGACGGCGCCGAACCGCAGTTCGCGACCTTCCGCACCTCGCCCAGGGGCCGCTCGCGGCTCACCTTCACCAGTTTCGGCGATCAGGGGACGCCGACGCTGGGCCGCCGCTACGCGCCGCCTCAGGACGTGACGATCGAGGATCCGCCCTGGGTGAACGACAACCTGGGCTCGCCGGCGGCGGCCGGCACCGTGCTGGGCGTCGAGCGCCTGCAGCCGCTGTTCCATCTGTTCAATGGCGACCTCTGCTACGCCAATCTCGCCAAGGACCGGGTGCGGACCTGGTGGGATTTCTGGGCCAACAACAGCCGCAGCGCCCGCAACCGCCCCTGGATGCCCTCACCGGGCAACCACGAAAACGAACTGGGCAACGGCCCGATCGGCTATCAGGCCTACCAGACCTATTTCTCCGTTCCCGAGGCGGCGGGACAGACCGACCTGACCCGTGGGCTCTGGTATGCCTTCACCGCCGGCTCGGTGCGGGTGATCAGTATCGCCAACGACGACGTCACCTATCAGGACGCTGGCGACTCCTACGTTCGCGGCTATTCCGCTGGCGCCCAGAAGGCCTGGCTGGAGCAGACCCTGGCCGAAGCCCGCCACGACCCCGCGGTCGACTGGGTGGTGGTCTGCATGCATCAGGTCGCGATCTCCACCGCCGACAAATTCAACGGCGCGGACCTTGGAATCCGCGAGGAATGGGCGCCGCTGTTCGACAAGCATGGTGTCGATCTGGTGGTCTGCGGCCACGAGCATCACTACGAGCGCTCGCACCCCCTGCGAGGCCACGAAGCCAACCAGACCCTGACGCCACGGACCGCCGCGACGGCCACCGATGTGGTCGATACGAGCCTGGGGACCGTGCATATGGTGATCGGCGGCGGCGGCACCTCGCGCCCCTCGAACGAGCTGTTCTTCGACCCGCCGCAATGCCGGGTGATCACGGCGGTCGGCGCGCCGGACCCGAAGACCGGCCGGCGTCCTCCGGTCTATGTCATCGAGAAGGCCCCCTGGTCGGCGGTGCGCAATGCGGCGAACGCCTACGGCTTCGCGGCCTTCACCGTCGACCCCGGCGACCGCGCCGGCGGCTTCACGACCATCACCGTCACCTACTACGACGTGGTCGGCCTGGATGGCGCGGCGGCGCCTTTCGAGACCTTTGTCCTGCGGCGACCGCGGCGCGGCTAGTTTGCGGCCCGCGCCTGGGCGCCGCTCTCCGGGTAGCGATAGACCACGGTCCGTGCGCCGCGCACGATGCGATAGGCGTGAGGCGAGGCTTCCGGATCGGCGCAGGCGTAGAGGATGGCGGCCTCGAGCTTGGCGTCCTCGAGCGAGTCGGCGATCAGGGCGTAGGCGCGCGCCGTCGCCATCTGCAGCCGCGATGGCCACTCATAGTGCAGGCTGTAGCGCGGCGGCGCTTCGTCGGACCACCTCATGCGGCGACCCTCGGCGCAACCTCGGGATCGCGCGGCGCGGCCCAGATGCGCCAGGCCCACGCCCGGGTCATGGCGGCTTGCGCGGCGGCCAGGCTTACCGGCTTGGCCAGGGCGCCGTTGAAGCGGGTCGGCAGGTCACAAAGCTCGGTCGACCAGGCCAGGACGAACTGTTCGCGCGGCAGGCGCGCGGCCACCTCATCGCCCGATAGTCCGGGCATGTGCCGGTCGAGGCAGATGAGGTCGAAGTGGTCGACCGCCAGGATGGAAAGCGCCTGCACCCCGGTCTCCGCGACGGACACGACGCCGCCCAGATGGGTGAAGATTTCCTGGAGGACCAGGCGGTTCACGGGGTGGTCGTCGACCACCAGGATACGCAGGCTATCCAACACGTTCGTCCTCCCGAGCTCCACAACCCGCTATAGTTAAGGAGGTTCGGCGGGAGCCTACAACCTGGGGGCGATGCCTAGGGGTTTCTACCTAGCTGCGCCGTCACCGAATTCTGCAACCGTTGCGGGCTTTTTGTTAAGGCGCATGAGCCATGCTGCGCGCCGGTGGGAGAGGTCTCGATGGCCGACGAGCTTTTGGTGGCGGATCCTGACAAGGCCAGACGATCGCCGCCGGCGACCGACGCCGGGCGCGCGCCGGCGAAGCCTGCCCCGCGGATGGTTTCGGCGGGCCTTGAGGCGTCGCTGGAGCAGTTCGACGACCCGCAGCTGCTGGCCGACGGCAAGGTGAACCTCATCTCGCTGGAGGCCGTCTACGAACGCCTGGGCGACCGCTGGCCGTTCAAGCGGGACCAGGTCTACGGCTTCACCGACCGGGTGCTGGAACGCGGCGTCGGCGACGGCGGGGTCTATCTGCGCATCTCCGACACGGACTTCTTCATCGTCCACCCCGACCTCAGCCGCGTGGCCGGCCAGGCGGCCTGCCTGCGCTATCTGCGCGAGGTCCTGAACCACTTCCTGGGCGACGACCAGATGGCGGCCGGCAGCGTCCTACAGGTGACCCGCATCAGCGGCGGCGAGCTCGAGGCGCGGCCCGCGGACCTGCGCGCCAAGCCCGGTTGCGATCCTGAGCCGACCGGCGACGGCCCCGGCCTCGCCGAGACCGGCCAGCCCGACGCGCCGCCGAGCGCCGCCGCCCGGCCGACCCCGCCCATGCCGGCGGCGGCCGACGCCGGCCTGGAGCGCTGGACGCCCTTCGTCTGCAACGACGGCCGGCAGCTGCGCGTCTCGGCGACGCTGGAGCCGGTCTACGAGCTCAAGGGCTTCACCCGCATCGGCTTTCGGATGATGCGCCGCGTGATCGTGGTGGCGACCGACGAGGAGTTGTCGCCGCAGCGGATCGCGCAGCTTTCCGCCGCTGACCTCCTGAGGGTCGATGTGGCGACGATCCTGCGCGGCATCGGGCGGCTGCAGCACGACGCACCGGGCGAGAGCCCGCTCAGCCTGATCGTGCCGCTGTCCTTCGTCAGCCTATCGAGCCAGCGGGGCCGCGCCGAACTGGTGCATCACCTCAAAACCGCCGGCGCGCTCGTGAAGATGGGCGTCATCTGCGAGATCTGCGACATCGAGGGCGTTCCGCCCGGCATGCTGTTGGCCGCCGCCTCGCTCGTGCGGCCCTTCACCCTGCTGACCGCCGGTCGCCTGCTGGCCCCGACGCCGGCCGCGGTGCGCCATCTGGCCGGCGCCAGCCTTCAGGCGCTCTCCTTCGACTGCCCCAAGGGCCTGGGCGATGCGGAATTCACCGGCTGGGCGATCGGCGCCATCGACGCCGCCAAGCGGATGGCCAAGTCGGTGATCGTCTATGGCGCCGGTTCCCCCGCGCGCGCCGGCTCGCTGGCGTCGCTGGGCGCTACCCACGTTAGTCTCGCCGGCTAGGCCACGGCGCGCCGGTCTCGACGTCGCAGGTGCGGCGCGTGAGATAATCGGGCAAGGTCAACCTTCACGTGCAGGCGTAAGGCCGCGTCACTAGGGCGTCCGCCATGAAGACGGCGAGTGCAACCCCACCGGGCGAGACCACCGAGCGACCCGACGCGGCGCTGCGCCAGACCGAGGAGCAGCTGGAGTTCGCCCTGCACGCGGGCCGGATGGGCAGCTGGGAGCTGGACCTCGCCACGCGGCGTTTCACGACCTCGGAATACTGCCGCGTGGTGTTCGGCCTGGGGCCCGACGATCCCTTCGAGACGGTCGAGGACCTCACCGCGCTCATCGTGCCGGAGGACCGCCAGAAGCGGCAGGACGCCATCGCCCGCGCGATCGCCGACCACACCGAGATGGAGGTAGAATACCGCACCCATCGCCCCGACGGATCGATCGGCTGGGTGTTGGCGAGGGGCCGCGCCGCCTACGAGGACGGCCGCGCGGTGCGCATGGCCGGCATCTCGCTCGACATCACCGACCGGCGCGCCGCCCAGGAGCGGCAGACGCTGCTGATCAACGAGCTGAACCACCGGGTGAAGAACACGCTGGCGACGGTGCAGTCGCTGGCGTCGCAGACCTATCGCGGCGCCGGCGACCCCGCCGCGGCCGGCGAGGCGTTCCTGGAGCGGCTGATGGCCCTGGCCCGCGTCCATGACCTGTTGAGCGAGGCCGCCTGGGACGGCGCCTCGCTGCACGACGTGGCCGAGCGCACCCTGACGCCCTACCGCCGCGACGGCGTGCGCCTGACGGCTTCGGGCCCCATGGTCCATCTCGCGCCCAACGCCGCGGTGACGCTCAACCTGGCGTTCCATGAGCTGGCGACCAATGCGGTGAAGCACGGCGCGCTCTCCTCGCCCACCGGCGCCATCGACATCGCCTGGGCGGCCGAGGGCGGCGAGCTCACGATCGACTGGCGCGAGAGCGGCGGGCCGCCAGTCGTCCAGCCCGAACGGCGAGGCTTCGGCTCGCGACTGATCGAGCGGGGCCTTGGCCATGAGCTGGGCGGCGAGGCGCAGCTCATCTTTCGGCCCGAAGGCCTGAGTTGCCACATCCGCGCCCCGCTGGGCGGCAAGCTTCGGCTGGCGGGCTAGGCGGCGTCGAGCGCGCGCCGCATCGCCTCGACCTCGGCCCGGCTGGTGTCCTGCAGGCGGGGCGTGACGAAGCCCAGTTCGGCCTCGAGGCCGCCGCGCTGACCGGCGACCGGCCCGCGGCACGCCGCATGGACCTCCTTCGCGCCCGTTCGGCGGACGAAGTCGGCGACGTTGCCGGCCTCCAGGCCTGCGCCCGGCATGATCGCGATGCGTTCGCCGGCCTGCCGGATCAGGTCGGCGATCACGTCCGCACCTTCCGGGGCGCCTGGCCGGCCGCCCGAGGTCAGGATGCGCTGGAAGCCGAGGCCGATCGCGGTTTCCAGAGCCTCGGCCTTGTCCGGCGTCACGTCGAAGGCCCGGTGCAGGGCGACGCCCAGGCCTGAGGCGTGGGCGATGAGGCCGGCGAGCGCGCGTTCGTCCAGCCGGCCGTCGGGGCGGCTCGCGCCCAGCACCACGCCCGCCAATCCCGCCGCGCCCGCGGCGTCGATGTCGCGGCGCATGGCGTCGAGGTCCAGCTCGCCGAATACGAAGTCGCCGGCCCGCGACCGGATCAGGGCGAAGGTCTCGACCCCGCACGCGCCGGCTTGCGCCATCAGCCCCGGGGCCGGCGTCAGGCCCTCGGCGTCCAGCGAGGCGCAGAGTTCGATCCGGTCCGCGCCGCCCGCCACCGCGGCGGCCAGGCCGAGCGGACTGTCGAGACAGACCTCCAGCTTCACCCTTCCACCGGCGCCGAGGCTCACGAGAAGCTCTCGCTCTGGACGATCCGCACCTGCGAGGCCGAGTCGCAGCAGGCGTAGCTGAAGCCCTTCTGCACCGCCCAGGCGCCGACCTCGCCCTTCTTGCTGATGGCCAGGAAGCCTACCTGGAAGTCCGGGTCGCGGGTGACGTTGCGGCGCAGGATGCGCTGCACCGCCTCGCGGCAGGCGTCGCGCGGCGAGCGGCCCTGGCGCATCAGCTCGACCACCAGGAACGAGCCCACGTTGCGGATCACCTCCTCGCCGACGCCGGTCGAGGTGGCGGCGCCCACCTCATTGTCCACATAGAGGCCCGCCCCGATGATCGGGCTGTCGCCGACCCGGCCACGCAGCTTCCAGGCCATGCCAGAGGTCGTGCAGGCGCCGGAGAGATCGGACCGGGCGTCGAGCGCCAGCATGCCGAGGGTGTCGTGGTTCGTCTTGCCGCCGGGCAGGCCCAGGTCCCTGCCGTAGGTCTTCACTTCGCTGTTGGCGACGGGATCGTAGCGATGCTCCTTCAGCCAGGCCTTCCAGGCCTTGCGCGACTGGGGCGTCAGCAACTCCTCGCGTTTGAACCCTTGCTCGACGGCGAACTGCAGGGCGCCGTCGCCGACCAGCAGGACGTGCGGCGTCTTCTCCATCACGCGACGCGCCACGGAGATCGGGTGGGCGATGTGCTCCAGGCCGGCGACCGCGCCGCAGTCGCCCCTCTGGTCCATGATGCTGGCGTCCAGGCTGACGTGGCCGTCCCGGTCGGGATAGCCGGCGCGGCCTACGCTATGGTTGGAAAGGTCGGCCTCAGGCACGCGCGCGCCGGCCTCGACCGCGTCCAGCGCCGCGCCGCCCTTGGCGAGCACCTTCCAGGCCGCCCCGTTGGCCGCGACGCCGAAGTCCCAAGTGGACACCACGCAGGGAGTCGAGAGCTTCACCGGCTGGGCGGCTTGCGCCTCAGCCTTCGCGGCAAGGCCAGCGATGGCGCCGGCGGCGATCAGCTGGCGGCGGTCGAAGATGAACGACTTCGCGGTCGGCATGGCGGGCGGTCTCCGTCTATTCCCACTCGATGGTCCCCGGAGGCTTCGAGGTCACGTCGTAGACCACGCGGTTCACGCCCTTCACCTCGTTGATGATGCGGGTGGCGCAGCGGCCCAGCACGTCCCAGGGAAATTCGAAGAAGTCGGCGGTCATGCCGTCGGTGGAGGTGACGGCGCGAAGCGCCAGCACGTCCTCGTAGGTGCGCGCATCGCCCATCACGCCGACGGTCTTCACCGGCAGCAGGACGGCGAAGGCCTGCCAGATGGAGTCGTAGAGGCCGGCCTTGCGGATCTCGTCGAGGTAGATGGCGTCGGCCTGCTGCAGCACGGCGACCTTTTCGCGGGTGATCTCGCCGGGGATGCGGATGGCGAGGCCGGGGCCTGGGAACGGGTGGCGGCCGACGAAGGCGGGGGCCAGGCCGAGCTCGACGCCCAGCGCGCGGACCTCGTCCTTGAAGAGTTCGCGTAAGGGTTCGACCAGCTTCAGCTTCATGTAGTCCGGCAGGCCGCCGACGTTGTGGTGGCTCTTGATCACCGCCGAGGGGCCGCCGCGGGCCGAGACGCTTTCGATGACGTCGGGATAGAGCGTGCCCTGGGCGAGGAACTGCGCGCCCTCGACCATGGAAGCCTGGTGGTCGAAGACCTCGATGAAGACGCGGCCGATGATCTTGCGCTTGGTCTCGGGGTCGGAAACGCCGGCGAGCGCGCCGAGGAATTCCTTTGAGGCGTCAACGTGTATCAGCGGGATGTTGTAGTGATCTCTGAAGAGGGTCACGACCTGCTCGGCTTCGTTCAGTCTCAACAGGCCGGTGTCGACGAAGACGCAGGTGAGCTGTTCGCCGATGGCCTCGTGGATCAGGACGGCGGCCACCGAGGAATCGACACCGCCGGAGAGGCCGCAGATCACCCGGCCCTTGCCGACCTGGGCGCGGATCTTGGCGACCATCTCCTGGCGGAAGGAGGCCATGGTCCAGTCGCCCGAGAGACCGGCGATCCTGTGGGTGAAGTTGCGCAGCATCAGCGCGCCGCGTGGGGTGTGGGCGACTTCGGGGTGGAACTGGATGCCGTAGAAGCGGCGGCCCTCGTCGGCGATGACGGCGTAGGGCGAGCCCTCGGAGGCGGCCACCACCTCGAAGCCCAGCGGTATGGCGGTGATCTTGTCGCCGTGGCTCATCCAGACGGGCTCCTGGGCGCCCGGTTCGCCCAGGCCCTCCAGCAGGGGCGAGAGCTTTTCGATGAGGATCTCGGCGCGGCCGAACTCGCGGGCGTGGCCGCCCTCCACCGCCCCGCCCAGTTGGGCGCACATGGTCATTTCGCCGTAGCAGATGCCGAGCACCGGCACCCCGAGCTCGAAGATCTTCTGGGGCGCCGAGGGGCTTTCCGCCTCGTGCACGCTGGCCGGACCGCCGGACAGGATCACCGCCTTGGGCGCGAAGGCGTCCAGCATCGCCTCCACCTTGTCGTAGGGGTGGATCTCGCAATAGACGCCGGCCTCGCGCAGCCGGCGCGCGATCAGCTGGGTCACCTGGCTGCCGAAATCGACGATCAGGACGCGTTCATGATCGGGAGCGTGAGCGGGCGTGGACATGGGGCTCCGTTAGCGGGGTTTCTCCAGCACGGCGACGAAGAAGCCGTCGGTGCCGGCGGTAAGTGGGGACAGGCGCAAAAAACCGTCAGGGGTGAGGTATCGGGTGAGCTTGTCGTCGGCGCTGGCCGGCGTCGGGGCGAACCCCGGCGTGCGGGCCAGGAAGGCGGCGACGCGGTCCTCGTCCTCTTCCGGCAGCACCGAGCAGGTGACGTAGACCATGCGGCCGCCGGGCTTCACGTAGGTCGCGCCGGCGTCGAGGACGGCGTCCTGGTCGGCCATGCGCTTTTCCAGGGTGTCGGGCGTCAGCCGCCATTTGGTGTCGGGGTGGCGCCGCCACGAGCCCGTGCCGGAACAGGGGGCGTCGATGAAAACGACGTCCATCTTGCCTTCGAGCCCCTTGAGCGGCTCGGGGTTCACCGGCGAGCGGACCTGCAGGTTGCGGACGCCCGCCCGGTCGCCGCGGCGGATGGTGTCGGCCAGGCGCCGCGCATCGCTGTCGTAGGCGTAGATCTGGCCGGAGTTGCCCATGGCTGAGGCCAGCGCCAGCGTCTTGCCGCCGCCGCCGGCGCAGAGGTCGAGGACCTGCTTGCCCTTCACCTCGCCGGCGCAGGCCGCCGCGATCTGCGAGCCCAGGTCCTGCACCTCGAACCAGCCCTTGGAGAACTGCGGGATGGTCTCGACGGCGCCGCTGCGGGTCATGGGGTCGAGCGCGGGCATGCGGAGCGCCGTCGGCAAGAGGTCGACCGGCTCGGCGGCCAGCGACGTCAGGGCCTTCAGGGTCCGCTCGGGATCCGACTTCAGCAGATTGACCCGCAGGTCCACCGGCGCCCGCTCGGAGAGCGCCGCGCCCTCCTCGCCCCTGGCGTCGCCGAAGGCGCGCGCGAAAGACGCGTCGAGCCAATCGGGATAGTCGCCGCGCACCGGCGGTGGCGCTTCGGCGAGGTTGCGGGGCGCCGTGAGCGCCGCCCGCTCAGCGTCCGTCAGGGGGCCCGGGCCGTGGGGTTCCTCGCCGGCCGCTTCGGCGACCCGCTCCAGCGGCCAGCCCCAGACGAACGCCAGCGCGCCGAGCGCGGCGGCGCGCAGGCTGTCGTCGCCCATCCGCCAGCTGAGCGACCGGCGGCGGCGCAGAACATCGAGGACCAGGCCGGACACGAAGGCCCGGTCCTTCGACCCTGCGTAACGCGCGGACTCCCCCCAGTTTTTCAGCGCCATCCGCACAGGGCGATGCCGCTCGTCGATCTGGGTCAGGACTTCGATTGCCGCCGCGAGGCGTCCGGCGTCACGCAAGGGACCTCACTGGAAGAACGCCACGATCACCATGATCAGGCCGATCAAACTGGCGGCCCAGATCAAGGTCCGCACCATCGAAATGCCCGCAGCGTAGACCGGCACATAGAGGGCGCGGGCGGCCACGTACAGGGCCGATCCGTAGAGCGTGAGCGACCCTAGCTTGCCGGCCGCCAGGCAGGCCAGCAGGGCGGCCGCGAACAGCGGGAAGGTCTCCAGGAAATTCTTCAGCGCCCGGTCGAGCCGGCCGGCCACCGTGCCCACCGGCCGCGGATCGTCCCTGGGCCCCGAAAGCCACGCGAAATCGCGCTCACCGCCGCTGCCGGCGGCGGCGGCCCAGACGATCTGGACCAGGCCGATGATCACGGCCGCCAGCAACAGCTTCAACTCCATCGGAACAGATGCACCCATAGTCGCCTCCCCCGTTTCGCCGCCGGCTCGGGATCGGCCGGCTGGCGTTAGAGCCTGCGGCGAGCCCGGTTAGACCGGGCTCGGATAGTTGGGCGCCTCGCGGGTGATCATCACGTCGTGGACGTGGCTCTCCCGGAGGCCCGCGCCGGTGATGCGGATGAACCGGGCGCGGTTGCGGAACTCGACCAGGTTGGCGGCGCCGACATAGCCCATGGCGGCGCGCAGGCCGCCGACCATCTGGTGCAGGATCGGCGCGATGGGGCCCTTGTAGGGCACCTGCCCCTCGATCCCTTCCGGCACCAGCTTGAGCGCGTCGGTGACGTCCTTCTGGAAATAGCGGTCGGCGGAGCCGCGGGACATCGCCCCGAGCGAGCCCATGCCGCGGTAGGTCTTGTAGGAGCGGCCCTGGTAGAGGAACACCTCGCCCGGCCCCTCGTCGACCCCGGCGAACACCGAGCCCATCATGGCGACCGAGGCCCCCATGGCCAGCGCCTTGGCCAGGTCGCCGGAGTATTTGATCCCGCCGTCGGCGATGACCGGCACGTCGGTCCCCTCGGCGGCGCGCACCGCGTCGGCGATGGCGGTGAGCTGCGGCACACCGACGCCGGCGACGATGCGGGTGGTGCAGATGGAGCCCGGGCCGATGCCGACCTTCACCGCGTCGGCGCCGGCGTCGATCAGCGCGCGGGCGCCGTCGTAGGTGGCCACATTGCCGGCGACGATCTGCACGCGGTTGGTCTCGCGCTTGATGCGCCCGACCGCCTTGGCGACGTCGATGTTGTGGCCGTGGGCGGTGTCGATCACCACCACGTCGACGCCGGCGTCGACCAGCGCCATGGAGCGCTCGAAGCCGTTGTCGCCGACCGTGGACGCCGCGCCGACCAGCAGGCGGCCTTGGGCGTCCTTGGCGGCGTTGGGATGGGCCTCGGACTTCTCCATGTCCTTGACGGTGATCAGGCCGACGGCGCGGTAGTCGTCGTCGACGACGATCAGCCGCTCGATCTTGTTGCGGCGAAGCAGCTCACGGGCCTCGGCCTGGCTGACGCCTTCCTTCACCGTGATCAGGTTCTCGTGCGTCATCAGCGCCTTGGCGGGCACCTCGGCGCTGCCTTCGAAGCGCATGTCGCGGTTGGTCAGGATGCCGACCAGCTTGCCCTTGTCGTCGACCACCGGGAAGCCGGAGATCTTGCGGCGCGCCTTGATCTCGCGGACTTCGCTGAGCGGGGTGTCCGGATGGATGGTCAGCGGGTTGATGACCATGCCGCTTTCGTAGCGCTTCACCTCGCGGACCTGATCGGCCTGCTCCTCGACGGTGAAGTTGCGGTGCAGGATGCCCAAACCGCCGTTCTGGGCCATGGCGATGGCCAGCCGGCTTTCGGTGACGGTGTCCATGGCGGCGGACACCAGCGGGATGTTCAGTGCGATCTCTTTCGTGAACCGGGTCGCGACATCCACCTGGGTGGGCATCACATCGGACGGGCCGGGTTCAAGCAAAACATCGTCGAAGGTGAGCCCTTCGCGAATCTCCATGGGAGTACCTCGTTTTGCGGGTTGGCTATACGCGTCAGAGGCCGCCAGGGGCAAGGGCTGGTGGAGGGTCATGGGAGTCTCCGGGAGGATTTGTGGTGGCGCGGGCTGAGCGCGCCCGAATAGACGGCGTAGCTGTGCCAGGCTTCCTCGCGTGGCCGAGCGCCGGCGGCCTCCCGCGCACGGCGGCCGAGCGTCATGGCGAGCAGTGAGGTGAAGAGCCGGTCGGCGGCGGCCGCAACGCCTTCACGGCGGAGGCTGAAGGGCTGCTGCAAGGTGAGGGACCGCTCCATATCCGTGCATGCCGCAATTGCAGTTGCGCGGAAATCGACATATTTACCCGAACATGTTCGATAATCTCACATCAAAGGCCCTGCCCTCGCTGAATGCGCTGCGGGCCTTCGAGGCCATGGCGCGGACCGGACGCGCGACCCTGGCGGCCGAGGAGCTGAACGTTACGCACAGCGCCGTCAGCCGGCAGGTGAAGGCGCTGGAGGCCCATCTGGGCGTGCGGCTGTTCCAGGGGCCCAAGCACCGCCTGACGCTGACCCCGGCCGGCCAGGAGCTGCTGCCGGCGCTGACCGGAGCCTTCGACGGCATCGCCGCGGCGGTGCGCCGGCTGAAGAGCGATGGCGAGGACCTGCACGTGGCGGTCAATGCCAGCCTCTCGGTGAAGTGGCTGATCCCACGCCTGGGCGATTTCGCCCAGCGCCATCCGGAGATCCGCCTGCACCTGGAGGAGTTGCCGTCGCAGGCGACCTCGCACCGGGGCGCCGACGCGGTGGTGCGCATCGCGCTGGCCGCCCGACTCGCCGACCCGCTGGTCACCCCGTTCATTCAGAACTTCACCGGCCCTGTGATGACACCGGCGCTCGCCGAGCGCTTCGCCGGCGACCCGCTGTCCGCGCCACGCCTGGGCTCGCAGTCGCACCCGCAGGGCTGGGCCATCTGGGCCGCGGTGGCCGGCTTCGAGCTCGCGCCCGCCCCGGAGCAGCCCTTCGCCCACATCCACTACGCCCTCGACGCGGCGATCGCGGGCCTGGGCGTCGCCATCATGTCCTGGCCAATGGTCGCCGACGAGATCGCCGAGGGCCGGCTGGTCGCCCCGCTCGGGTTTCGGCGGGCGGAGAGCGCATTTGCGCTGCTGGCCGCGCCGGGCGCCGAAAGCCGGGCGCTGGGGGTGTTTCGGCGATGGCTGGTGGAACAGGGGGCGAAGACGCCGGAGCCGCCCACGAGCTCAAGCGTCGTGCGGGTCTTGGCCTAGCGTCGCTTCGACGTCACGACCGCCGTAGAGCACCCGAACGATCTGAACGTCATCGCCCAGCAAGCGGAAGACAATGGTCGCCCGTCGTTCGAAGCCGATTATTCTCAAGTCGCCGCCGGGCGTTTCCAGGCGAGTCCCACGGATCGGAAAGTCCGCCAACCCGAGGCAAGCCGTTTCTATTCTTTCGATATAGCGACCCGCCACCGCGCCACCGGATCGGTCAGCGATGTAGTCATGAAGCGCGAGGAGATCGCCCCGCGCCTCAGGTCTGAATCTGACCCTATTTGCGCTCGGCATCGACCGCGCGCCGAGCCGCGTTGCGAGCTCGGAGTTCGGCGAAGACCTCTTCCGCCGGGATGTCCGGGCGGGGATCGTTCAAAGACTCCTCGATCTTTGCACGCATCCAGTCATCCACCGCCGCCTCCTGGCGCTCCAACGCCCGAAGGCCGGCGCGCACGACTTCGCTGGCCGAGGCGTAGTTTCCCCGCTCGACCTGTTGATCGACGAATTGCCTGAGCGGACCAAGGGTCACCGTAACGGGTTGGCTCATGCGCGGCATGGCGAGTCTCCTTCGGCCCGCAAAGTATGACTTTGTCATACGCCCAGCAAGTCCCACCTGCCCCGCTCAACCATGTGGCCCGGCGGGCCTAACTCCTAGGCTTACAGGGCACTCCATAGCCGGGAATGAGGCTCACGCCGAAGACATGCCGTTGCTGTCGAAGCAACATCGCATCTCCGACCGCGCACCCCTTTGCGGCCAACGGGCTGAGAACTGTCGCCGTGCCATTGATGTCGACAGTCACAAGCTGCCGCTCGTACCGGCCCCAGCCATTGTAGGGAGCGATCTTGAGGATCACGCCGCGAACCGTCGTGGCCGGGCCTAGCGGAACCCACTCGACGACGCTCCACACGAGGCCGATGACCACAAGGACCGCGAGCACGGGCAACAGAGGATGAACATCGGCCCAGGTCTCTTTCGATCCAAGGCCCTCGCTCACTTCCCCTTGAACCCCGTCGCCACCAGATAGAGCTCCGAGGAGTCCGACCGGCTGGCCTTGGGTTTCAGCGTCTTCACGCTGGCGAAGTGGCGCTTCAGCGTCGCGATCACCTCGGCGGTCTCACCGCCCTGGAAGGCCTTGGCGATGAAGACGCCATTGGGCTTCAGGACCTCGATGGCGAAGTCGGCGGCGGCCTCGATCAGGCCGACGATGCGCAGGTGGTCGGTCTGGCGGTGGCCGACGGTGTTGGGGGCGATGTCCGACATCACCAGATCCGGCGCGCCGCCCAGGAGGCGGATCAGCTCCGGGCCGCAGGCGGGGTCGGTGAAATCCATCTCAAGGATCGTCGCCGGCGGCAGGGGGTCGACCGGCAAGAGGTCGACGCCGACGATCCGGGTCACGCCGCGCTCGATGGCGACCTGGGTCCAGCCGCCGGGCGCCGCGCCCAGGTCGATCACCCGCGCGCCCGGCTTCAGCAAGCGCAGCTTGTCGTCGAGTTCAGTCAGCTTGTAGGCGGCCCGGGACCGGTAGCCGTGGGCGCGGGCCTTGGCGGCGAAGGGGTCGTTGATCTGGCGGTTCAGCCAGGCCTGTTGCGAGGGCGTGCGCTTCCAGGCGGTCTTCAGCCGCTCGGGCACGACGCGGCCGGACTCGGTCCCGCCAGTGGGTGGCTTGACCATCCGCTTGCGCACAGGTTTTTCGGGCGGCGGCTTGTCGTTCATTCGGCAGCCGCCGCGGTTGGCCGGGGACCCCGGCGGCGGCGCCGGCGATGGCGGCCGCCGCGCTCGGACATCAGGGACAACAGGATGCCTTCGCGCAGGCCCCGGTCGGCGACGCGGACGCGGCTGCACGGCCACAGCTCCTGCACCGCCTGCAGGATCGCCGCGCCCGCCAGCACCAGGTCGGCGCGGTCGGGGCCGATGCAGGGCTGTAGCGCGCGCTCCTGGGCGTTCAGCACCAGCAGGCGCCCGGCGGCGGCGTCGCAGTCGTCGCGGGTCATCCAGATGCCGTCGACCTGGTTGCGGTCATAGCGCGGCAGGTTGAGGTGCAGGCCGGCCAGGCTGGTGATGGCGCCGGAGGTGCCGATCAGGTGGGCGCGGTCGGCGTCGAACACCTCGCGCAGGCCGTCGGCGCGGCGGAAGGCGGCGATCTCGGTCTTGACCGTCTCGACCATGGCGCGGAACCAGGGGTCGGTCGCCGTCTCGCCCTCCGGGAAGCGTTCGGCCAGCGTCACCACGCCGATCGGGATCGACAGCCAGGCGCGCAGCGGCGGCATGCCGGTGGGCGGCGCGCCCTTCAGGTCGACCCAGGAAAGTTCCGTCGAGCCGCCGCCGACGTCCACCACCAGGGCCGCGTCGGCGGTCCGGTCGATCAGGTTCAGGCAGCCGGCGACCGACAGCCTGGCCTCCTCCTGCGGCGGGATGATCTGCAGGCGCAGGCCGGTTTCGGCGAACACCGCGTCGAGGAATTCCTGGCCGTTCTCGGCCATGCGGCAGGCCTGCGTCGCGATGGCGCGCAGGCGCGCGACGCGGCGGCGGCGCAGCTTCTCGGCGCTGACCTTCAGCGCCGCCATGGCGCGGTCCATGGCCTCTTCCGAGAGGCGGCCAGACGCGGCCAGGCCCTCGCCCAGGCGCACGATCCGCGAATAGGCCTCGATCACCCGGAAGCCGCCCGGCCCCTGGGGCGTGGCGATCAGCAGGCGGCAATTGTTGGTGCCCAGGTCCAGCGCGCCGTAGCACGGCGGCTCTCCTACAGGTCTCTCCCGGCCGCTTGTGGCGGCTGCGGGCGCGCGCGGCGCCTCGGTCATGGACTGCTACCCGTCCTTCGCAGGCGCAGGCCGAACGCGGCGCGCCTCACTTGGGCCCGAGCTTAGCAAGCCCACTCGCCTCTCGGAAGGCTTGGCCCCGAAGAAGTGTGGGCCTTGAACGGAAGGTATTGAACGCTACGTTCACCTCCCGGTTAGGAGAAAGGGGGTAGATTCGGACCATGGATATGCACAGCGCCAAATTCGCGATCGGCCAGGTTGTGCGTCACCGGATCTATCCGTTCCGCGGCGTGATCTTCGACGTCGACCCCACTTTCTCGAACACCGAGGAATACTGGCTGTCGATTCCGGAGAACATCCGGCCGCACAAGGACCAGCCGTTCTACCATCTGCTCGCCGAGAACGACGAGAGCTCCTACGTGGCCTATGTCTCCGAGCAGAACCTGGTGCCGGACGACACCGGCCAGCCGATCGGCCACCCGCAGGCCTCGATGCTGTTCGAGTCGTTCCGCGAGGGGCAGTACAAGCTGCGGCCGCGGATTTCGCACTAGGCCCTAAGGCGGCGGCTCGACCGAGGGGTCGATCTTCTTGGCCTGGGCCTTGTCGGCCTCGCCGCCGGGTCCATCGCCGAGCGCGATGCGGATCTCGCCCCGCGCCTCCAACGAAATCGCGTTCCTCGGATCGGCCTTCAGGGCCGCATCGTAGAACTCGCGGGCCAGCAACAGGTCGCCGAGCTGGCGGTAGGCGTCGCCCTTGGCGGCCAGCGTCATCGGGTCGCCCGGCGTCAGCCGCAGCACCGAATTGAAGTCGCGCAGCGCCCGGTCGTACTTGTTGAGCTGCTTCCAGGCCATGCCGCGGTTGAACAGGATCACGTCGTCGTTCGGATTGGCGCTGAGCGCCTTGTCGAAGTCGGCGATCGCCAGTTCGGGTTTCAGGGTCGCCAGGTAGAAGTCGCCGCGGGCGTTCAGAGCGCCGCTGTCGGTGGGCTTGATGGCCAGGGCGGCGTTGAAGTCGGCGAGCGCGGCGCCGGCCTTCTTGCCCTTGCCCTCGGCGACCCAGCTGTGGCCGCGCGCAGTCAGGGCGTCGACGTCGCGCGGGTTTTGCGAGAGCGCGCGGTCGAAGTCCTTGCGGCCCTCGTCGAAGCGGCCCTGGCGCACCAGCAGCCGGCCGTGGTCGACGAGCGCGCGGTGCGTGTCGCCGGGCCCGCGCAGGCCGCGCTCGTACTCCGCCATGGCCCCCGCCGCGTCGCCGAGCGCCTCAAGCGTCTCGCCGAGCGCGGCGTGGACGTCCGGCTGGTTCGGGTTGGCCTGCAGCTGGGCGCGGTAGGCCTGGGCGGCGCGGGTCAGCTCGTCGCGGGTCTCGGCGTGCGCGGCGCCGGCGAGGGCCATGAGCGCGAGGACGGCGGCGACGGCGCGCGAGGGCCGGCTCATTTGGCCCCCGTGGACTTGTATTCGTCGCTGGTCATCGCGGTGCGCACGGTCTCCTGCGCCAGCGCCTTGGGCGAACTGACCGGGGCCAGCGGGCCCCAGCCGGACCAGTCGCGGGCGAAGGCGGCGCGGACCGTGGCGGGCCGGGTGTCCTCCATCAGGATGTCGAAGGCGCGCAGGCCCTCGCGGGGCGTCAGCCGGGCCAGGTTGTCCAGGCCTCGGGTCAGGATCTCGGCGGCCTGGTCGCGGGAGTCGTGGCTGGTGGAGGCGATGGCCCCGCGCACCGAGGCGCGGACCTGCTCCAGGCCGGCGTCGGTCTCCTCCTCGGTCGGCCCCTCGGCGGCGAAGCGGCGAATCTCGGCCTCGATCATGCCCACCGCGCGGACCTCCTGGCCCGGCTGCGGGATGACGCCGAAGCAGGTCTTGAGCGAATCCGGCCGCACCTCGTCGTTCAGGGTCGCCTCGATGAAGGGCGCGTCCTTGCGGGATTTGAGCGTGTTGATCCGCGCCTGCAGGATCGCTTCCCAGAGGCCGCGCAGCAGCAGCGCGTGCAGCCGCTGGTCCGGCGCGGCGCTGACGTCGTCGGGGGCGGCGACACGGCAGATGCCGGCGATGGCCGGCAGGCTCGCCTCGGTCAGCACCAGGGCCTCCGCAGAGCGGCTCGAGGTCGGCGGCGTGCGGGGCGCGCGGACGCCGGCCGGGCCGCGCGGCGCCCAGTCGCCGAAGGTCGCCTTGACCTTCTGCTCCAGCACATCGATCGGCAGGTCGCCGACCATCACCACGACGGCGTTATCGGGCCGGTACCAGCGGTCGTAGAAGCTCTGCAGCCGGGCCGGCGTGAGCGCGGCCAGGCTCTCGGGCGTGCCGATCGGCAGGCGCGCGGCGGAGCGCAGGTCGCCGTCCTCGAAGGCGTCCATCTTGGCCCTAAGCGCCCGCAGGGTGTCGGCGGCCCGGCCCCGGCGCTCGCTCTCCATGGCGGCGCGTTCGCGAGCCACGGCGGCGTCGGCGAAGGCGAGGCCCTCAGCCACATCGCTCAGCCATTTGGTGGCGATTGAAAGCTCGCTGGCGTCGGTGCTGGGGAGGTCCAGCTGATAGATCGTCGCCTTCAGGTCGCTGGTGGCGGTGCGGTCGCGGGCCCAGGCCACGTGCAGCGGCGCGAAGATCAGGTCGAGCTGGTGCTCCGGGAACGAGCGGGCGCCGTCGAAGGCCAGGTGCTCGATCATGTGCGCGGCGCCGCGCTCGTCGTCGGCCTCGTCGAAGCTGCCGACCCCGATGCCCAGGCGCAGCGCCACCCCGCCCTTCGGCAGCGCGTTGTGCTGCACCGCGTAGCGCAGGCCGTTGGGGAGCACGCCGTAGCGGATCGACGGGTCCCAGCGCAGCAGGTTCGGATCGGCGGCCAGGCCGACCGCGGCCGGCTGGGCGTAGGCGGCGCCGGCAAGGCTGAACGCCACGGCGATCGCCGCCGGAAAATGTCTTCGTCTAAGCAACAAGGGCCCTCGTCCGCCGAGCCTTAGTCTGGAAGGTCCGACAGTGGCAATTGCGAGGCGCGGCCGGGCCGGCATGTGGGCGAATTATGCGCGACCGCGTCCCTGCGGAGACGATCCTTCCGCCGACCCCGGCTTTCGCGGCGAACTCAGAACGGAACTTCCCCGCGAAGGCGGCCATTCTCCCGCTCATGAGCGCCGACGGCTTTACGAGCGGCCCGCCCGCGGGGGCGAGAGCCGACTGGACGATCGACCAGGACTGGGCTGGCTATAGCGAGGCCGAGCACCAGGTCTGGATCACCCTCTATGAGCGCCAGGCCGCCCTGCTGGAGGGCCGCGCCTGCGCGCCGTTCCTCAGGGGTCTGGAGGCGCTGGACCTGCACCGCTCCGGCATCCCCGATTTCGCGCGGATCAACGCCGAGCTGAACCGGCTGACCGGCTGGAGCGTCGTCGCCGTGCCGGGCCTGGTTCCCGACGAGGTGTTCTTCGACCACCTGGCCAACCGCCGCTTCCCGGCCGGGCGCTTCATCCGCAAGCCGCAGGAGCTCGACTACCTGCAGGAGCCGGACATCTTCCACGACGTGTTCGGCCACGTGCCGATGCTGACCGACCCGGTGTTCGCCGACTACATGGCGGCCTACGGGCGCGGCGGCCTGCGGGCGATGCAGCGCGGCCAGCTCGCGAACCTGGCGCGGCTCTATTGGTACACGGTCGAGTTCGGCCTGTTGCAGACCCCGCAAGGCGTGCGGATCTACGGCGCGGGCATCGTGTCGAGCCGGGCGGAGTCGATCTTCGCGCTCGACGATCCCTCGCCCAATCGCCTCGCCTTCGACCTGGAGCGGGTGATGCGCACGCCCTATCGGATCGACGACTTCCAGCAGGTCTATTTCGTGATCCCGTCCCTGCAGGCCCTGCTCGACGCCACCCTGCAGGACTTCGCCCCGATCTATGAACGGCTGGAAGGCGCGCGCGACGTGCCGATCGCCGAGATCCTGCCGAGCGATGGGGTGATCACCCGGGGCACCCAGGCCTACGCCAGCGCCAAGGCCGCTCAGTAGTCCTTGCGCCAGCGGACGGCGAGGCGTCCGTCGCCCTGGCCGCCGATCCGACTGAGAATGGAGAGGCTCTTCTTCACCCGCCATTCCACCTGCGCGGCGCCGCCGTCGCGACCGCCGCCGGTCAGTTCCAGATAGACGTCGTTGGTCAGGTACTTGCCGCCGGAGATGCTGGCCGCGCCGGAAACGGCGTCGCCGCCGCCGAGCGCCAGCCGGTCGAGGCCGGCGAAGGTTCTAAGGTTGCCGATCACGTCGAGCCCGCCGCCGCCGGCCAGCGAGGAGAGGGCCGAGGCAAGCTGGGCGGCCTCCAGCGGCGAGAGCTGCGAGGCGGTGCGCCCGAACAGCACCTGGCTCAGCACCTCGTCGTTGGGGAGGCTGGGCGTCGAGGTCAGGGTGATCTGCGGCTTGGCGGCGGTGCCGCGGATGCGCACCGAGGCGGTGAGCGTCGGGTCGTCGCGGGTGGCGGTGAGGTCGAGGCGCACCTGCTCGGCCTTGGTGGACAGATAGACCACGCTGGCGGAGTCGAACTCGAACCGCTTGCCGGCGAAATCGTAGTCGCCGCGCACCACCCGCGCCGTGCCGGTGAGGTCCGGATGCGCCGTCGTGCCGGTGACCCGCGCGTCCAGCGACAGCTCGGTGTCGAGGCCGTGGCCTTTCAGGAACACGCCGCGCGGGGCCTTCAGCGTCACGTCGAGCGCCCAGCCGCCGCCCACGCTAGGCGGCGGCAGCGAGGCGGGCAGGTCGAGCGGGCGGTTCTTCTCCACGACGTCCATCGCCACCACGCCCGACGGCGTCGGCAGGCGGGCGGCCACGTCGGCGCGGTCGAGCCGCAGCGCGCCGGAGAGCCGCACCTTGCCGTCGGCGGTACGGTCGATGGTCGCCTGGCCGGTCGCCGACGCGGTGGCCAGGTCGTTGTCGATCAGCCGGAAGCCCTTGAGGTCCAGGCGGAAGCTGGAACTGCCCTCCCGCGCCAGGCTGATGCGGCCGGTTCCGCTCACCGAGCCGCCATGGCCGTCGACGCCATTGGCCTCGGAAACGTTCACCGCCTCCTGGGCGAAATCGGCCTTGAGCGCCACATTGCGGAGCGAGAGCCCCGTCGCCCCGTCGTCGAAACGGCCGCCCTGCACCGCGATCTGGCCGGCGGCGTTGGGCCTGTCCAGGCTGCCGCCGAGCGTGCCCTGCGCCGTCACCTGGCCGGCCAGGCTGCGCTCGCCGCCGATCAGCAGGTCCCACAGCGGCCGGACCTCGCCGGACGCGGCGAATGTCCCACGCATGGCCTTCTGGCGGGCGATGGCGATGCGGAAGGGCGCGGCCGAGCTCTCGGCGGGCAGGACCACGCTGGCGTTGGCCTTGAGCCCCTGGGCGTTGGCGGCAGTGAGGTCGAGCGTCAGCGCGCCGTCGCCGAGCCGGCCGCGCACGGTCCCGTCGATGCCGGAGGCGGCCGGCGCGCCGCGTCCGCGCGCGCCGCTGAGTTTCGCCTCCAGGATCCCGTCGAGCCGCGCGCCCGCGCCCCGCAGGCTGAGCGTGGCGTCGGTCTTGCCGGTCAGGTCCTCGTCCAGCAGGCCCAGCGTCAGGCCGGTGAGCTGGGCGCGGATGTCGGTCCCGGCGTCGGAGAGCCGGCCGTCGAGGTCGACGCGCCCGCCGTCAGAGGCCGCGAGCTTCAGGCGCGCGCTCTGCTCGGGCCCGCCGAAGCGGATCTGGGCGGTCTCGAGAGTGCGCAGTTCGCGGCCGCCCAGCCGGCCCTGCCCGTCGAAGCTCGCCGCATAGCCGGGCCTGGCTTCGGCGAAGCTCCCGCGCCCGTTGAAGCCCCAGGCGCCGCCGTCGGAAACGCCGGTCGCCTGGGCCGCGTAGGGCAGCCGCGCCATGGGCCCCTCGGCGGTCAGCTTGCCGGCGCGGACGGTGAAGGCCGCGCCGAGCGGCCGCGCGTTCTCGGCGGTCAGGTTGAGCGCGGCGCGCGGGCCGCCCGCCGCCTCGGCGAGGCGCACGGTCCCGGCGACCTTGCCGCCGTCCAGGAAGGCGCCACGGGTGACGGCGAGCTGCAGGTCGGCGGCCGAGGGCGAATTGCGGCGCAGCGACAGTGATCCGGACGCCTGGACGCCGCCCGCGTCCAGCGACAGGGCGGTCAGGTCGATCCCGCCCTCAGGGAAGCGGAAGTCCGAGCGCGCCCGGGCCGGGCCATAGGCGCTGGTCGCGGTGAGCGCGAAGGCGCCGCTTGAGCCGTCCGGCTTGCGGGCGAAGCTCAGCGTCAGGTGCGCGTCCTTGAGCGGCAGGCGCGGCACGTCGATGGCGGCCAGGTCGGCGGTCAGGTCGGCGCGGGGTGCGCTGAGCGCGCCGGCGATGGCGCCGGAGCCCTTGGCCTTGCCGGCGATCTCGATGGGGCCGGCCTGGAACGGCCCCTCGGCGCTCCAGTCGACCTTGAAGGCGAGGCCGCCGTCGGGGGCCAGCGCGCCCGCCGTCGTGGCGTTGAGCGCCGCGCCGTTGAGGCTGGCCTGCGCGACGGTCAGGCGGCGGGCCAGCAGGCTCGCCTGGGCCTTCAGCTGCGGCTTGGGCCCCAGCAGGCGATCGAGTTCCGGATAGCCGGTGGCGAAACGGTCGCCGCGGGCGTCGAGGCTGAAGGTCCAGGGCTGGCCAGCCCTGCCCTGCCCCGCCGACCAGTCCGCCTGAGCCGACCCCGTTGCGCCCGTGTGGGCCTGGGCCAGGTTGGAGATGGCCGCCTTGCCCTTGAAGGTCAGGCCGCCCAGCAGGCCGCGCCCGCCGGTGGCGTCGAGCTTCAACCCCGCGCCGGCGACCTGCAGTTCGCGCATCAAGAGGCGGCCATCGGCGAGCCGGCTCCCATCGAAGCTCGCCCGCGGCGACGCGCCCAGCAGGGCCGCCACATAGCCGCCGCCCCGGCCGCCGGCCCCGGTGAGCCTCGTCTTGATGTCCCACTGACCGGCGGCCTCGGCGATTTCCAGCGGGCCGGACGCCTGGGCGAGCGCGTAGTCGCCGACGCCCGCCTTCGACACCGCCGCCGAGCCCGCAAACCGCCAGCCTGCCTTGGCCTGGGTGATCCGGCCCTCGATCCGCGCCGGCCCCATCTGCGGACCGCCCGTGATGCGCGACAGCGCCGCGGTCTCCGCCGTGACGCTCAGCCCCTGCGGGCCCAGCGTGCGCCGGCCGAGGTCGCCGAAGCCCACCGCCCGCAGCGTCAGGTTCTCCGAGGCTGCGCGGCCGTCCAGGGCGAAGAGGTCCGGCCCCGCGCGCCGCCCGGCCAGCACGAAGCTCGCCCGCGGCCCGAAGCGCTGGGCGTAGGGCGCGGTCAGCGCGGACGCGGTGAGCAGGACCGCGCCATGGGCGTCGCCGCCGTCCTTGCTCCAGGCGCCCTCAAGTCGCAGCGGCTGGACCGCGCCGGAGTTGGCGAAGGCGGTGAATTGGCCGGCCGACAGCTTGCCGCCCGCGGTCACCTCCACCAGGAACGGCTGTTTCGCCGACAGGCCGATGGCGCCGGCGAGCGCGCCGCCCTGCGCCTCCTCGCCGTCGATGCGCAGCATCAGGGGCCGGGCCTTCGCCAGGTCGTAGTCGACGTTCAGATAGTCGCCGGGATGCAGCACGCTGGCGACGCGCGCCTGGCCGCGCATGTCGTTGTTGCGCTCGACGTCGAGGTTCAAGCCAACATCGTAGACGCCGCGCTCATAGCTGAAGGCCGGGGCCAGCTCGACGCGGGCGTTGGCGCGGTCGATGTGGAAGGAGAGCGGAAGACCGGTGTCCTCGCCCTTCTTGGTGAGCGTCGGGCGGCGCAGCACTTTCAGCGCCTGAACATCGATGCGGCTGGCATGGAAATTCCGCCGCAGGAGTTGCAGGTAAGTCCATGTCATATGGACGTTATCCGCCTCCAGCCAGACGCCGTTCTCGTCGCGCACGGTGAGGCGGCGCACCGAGACGTCGCGCCAGATGTCGCCGCTCAGCCCCTCGATCTTCAGCCGCCCGAAACGGCCGACCTTCAGCCCGTCGGCGCCGGCCTCGATCAAGAGCCGCGTCTGCGGCAGCAGCACCCCGAACCGCGCGCCGGCCAGGAACAGGCCGACCAGCGCGACCGCGATCAAGGCCCCTATTCCCAGGGTCCGCGCCCGGCGCGCCCGGCGCAGAGGAAGGGGCGTTTCCTCGGTCAAAAGCTCTGTCCGATGCTGACGTAGACCTGCAGCGGCGCCTCGCCCCTGCGGCTGGTGACCGGGGTCGCCAGGTCCACGCGGATCGGGCCGAAGCCCAGGTTGTAGCGCACGCCAAGGCCCGCCCCGACGCTGAGCTCGCGGAAGCTCGGAAACTGGGCGCCGCCCACCGTGCCGGCGTCGACGAAGGCCACCAGCCCCCACTTCTCCGTGAGCCGGTGGCGCAGCTCCACCGAGGTCTCGGCGAGCGAGAGACCGCCCTCCGGCGTGTTGTCGGCGAGCCTTGGCCCCACCTCCTGGAAACCGAAGCCGCGCACCGAGCCGCCGCCGCCGGCGTAGAACCGCTGCGGCGCCGGGATATCGCCCAGCGAGCCGTCGGTGATGCTGCCCAGGCGGACGCGGGCCGCCAGCACCGTGTCGCCCCGCACGTCGAACGGCAGATAGCCGGAGACCTGGCCTTGCAGCTTCACATAGGGCAGCACGCCGTCGCCGGTGAGCAGGGTGGGCTCGATCCGGGCGCTGATCCGCCAGCCGCGCCGGGGATCCAGCGGATTGTCCGAACGGTCCAGAGCCATGTCGGCGAGCGCGGCGAAGGTCACCAGATCGCGGCCCAGGGGCGTCAGCGTCTGAAGGCCCAGCTCATCGACCCGGCTGGCGTCGATCGAGCCGCCCCAGGTGAAATAGGTCCCGGTCAGGCCGAAGGTGGCGTCCTGGCCCCAGCGGTGGGTGACGTCGAAGCTGGCCATGACGCCCTGCTGGTCATAGGCCGGCGTATTGCTGCGGTAGACGGCGGCGCGCAGCGAAAGCGTCTGTTTCGGCGTGTCCCAGTGCGGCAGGCTGAGGTCGAGCTGCAGGCGGGAATCCAGGTTGGAGTAGCGGCCGAGCACCGAGAAGGTGTCGGCGCGGCCCAGCCAGTTGTAGCGCGTCCACTTGGCGTCGACGCCGACCCCGTCGGTGGTGTCGTAGCTGGCGCCCGCCTCGATGGTCCGCTTCTGCCGCTCCGCCAGGCTGACGACCACCGGCCGCAGGCCGTCGGGGGTGACGTCGCTGGCCGGGGCCAAGGCCACGGTCACCGACTCGTAGACCGCGGTGTCCAGCAGCCGCCGCTCCAGCTCCGCCACATCGTCGGGATCGTAGGCCTGCCCGTGCTTCCAGGGCGCCAGATGCTGCAGCCATTCGGGATGGGTGCGGCCCTTGCTGTCGAGCTGGATGGAATCCAGGTGGACCAGCGGCCCCGCCTCGATCCGGTAGTCAGGGTTCACGGTGTTGTCGGCGTGGTCGACGGTGACCTCGCGCGGCTGGGCCTTCACGTCGGCGTATCCGCGCTTCTGCACGGCGGCGACCACGCGGCCCTCGGCGGCGACCACGTCGGCGGCGCGGCCGGGGTCGCCGGGCCTCAGCGCCATGGCGGCCTGGGCGGCGGCCAGGGCGGCGGGGTCCGGGAGGGCGCCGATCCAGTCGAGCTTCGCCTGGCCCAGCTTGAAACGCGGCCCAGGGGCGATCCTCACCAGCGCCTTGGGCGCGTCGCCCTCGCCCACGTCGGGTTGGACGTCGTAGGCGTAGTAGCCTTCGGAGCGCAGGACGGTGATGGCGTCCTCGGCGGCCTCGCGGGCGCGGCGGCGGGCCTCGAAGCGGTTCTCGATCGGCCGCTCGGCGGCGCCCACGGCGCGGGTGACCGCGGCCCGCAGGTCGGCGGGCAAGTCGCCTTCGATCTGGGCCTTCGGCTCAGCGGCCAAGGCGGCGGAAGGCAGGCCCTGCAAGCAAAGGGCGGCTCCAGCCGTCACCGCGTAGAAAAGACGAGCCAAGCTCTCGAATCCTCGCGCCCCTGTCCGGATGTACCGGCGGCCCTCCTGGCTGTCACCTACGGGCCAGTACTTAGGCGCCCAAAGCCTGGGCGCCCGGCGCTGCGACGGCGTTCGACGGACGAATGGCCGCGCCCACCTTTCAGCGAAGCCTTAAGGGTCTTAAGGATCGTTGGGTGGGAAAAGGAAGATCGCGCGTGAGTGTGGAGGCCATTCAGGCCGAAGCGGCCAGCCGGGGCGGGGAAATCCGCGGCCCCGCCCTGCCCTATGACGAAATGCGCGACGGCAAGGGCGGCGTGCGGCCGCATTACGCGGCGCTGGCCGAACGCATCGACACCCTGAGCGCCGACGAATTGGCCGAGCGGCAGAAGACGCTGGAGCGCTTCTTCCTGCTGCAGGGCATCACCTTCACCGTCTACGGCGCGGAGAGCACCACCGAGCGGATCATCCCCACCGACCTGTTGCCGCGGATCATCGCGGCCGAGGAGTGGAAGGTCATCGAAGCCGGACTGACCCAGCGGCTGAAGGCGCTGAACATGTTCCTGGCCGACATCTATTCCGGCCAGCAGATCCTGATGGACGGCGTGGTGCCCCGCGACCTCGTGCTGAGCGCGCCCTCCTACCGGCGCGAGATGCAGAACCTCTATGTGCCGCACGGCGCCTACGCCAACGTCTGCGGCTCGGACCTGATCCGCCAGGAGGACGGCCAGTTCGCCGTCCTGGAGGACAATCTGCGGGTGCCGTCCGGCGTCTCCTACATGCTGGCCAACCGCGAGGCGTCCAAGCGGGTGTTCCCGGGCACGTTCCGGGGGGCTGGGGTTCGGCCGATCGACCGCTATCCGGACCTGCTCCTGACCACGCTGAAGTCCATGGCGGCGGACTGGCGGCCGAATCCGCAGGTCGTGGTGCTGACGCCCGGCGTCTACAACTCCGCCTATTTCGAGCACGCCTATCTGGCGCGGCTGATGGGCGTGCCGCTGGTCGAGGGCCGCGACCTCGTGGTGCACGACAACATGGTCTACATGCGCACGACCACCGGTCTGCGCCGGATCGACATCGTCTATCGCCGTGTCGACGACGACTTCATCGACCCCCTCACGTTCCGGCGGGACAGCGGCCTGGGGTCGGCCGGCCTGTTCAACGCCTACCGCGCCGGCAATGTGGTCATCTGCAATGCGCCGGGCACCGGGGTCGCCGACGACAAGGCGGTCTACGCCTACGTGCCGGAGATCATCCGCTATTACCTGGGCGAAGACGCCATCCTGCCCAATATCGAGACCTTCCTCTGCCGCGAGCCCGCGCAGCTCAGCCACGTGCTGGCCAATCTCGACAAGTTCGTGGTCAAGGCGGTAGGCGCGTCGGGGGGCTACGGCATGCTGGTCGGCCCGCACTCCACCAAGGCCCAGCAGGACGAGTTCGCCGCGGCCCTGAAGGCCGACCCCAACAACTACATCGCCCAGCCGACCATCCAGCTCTCCACCGCCCCCTGCCTGATCGACCATGAGATCGATTCCCGGCACGTCGATCTGCGGCCCTTCATCCTGTCCGGCGAAAAGATCGCGGTGACGCCGGGCGCGCTGACGCGGGTGGCGCTGCGCAAGGGTTCGCTGGTGGTCAACTCCAGCCAGGGCGGCGGGTCGAAGGACACCTGGGTGCTGACCGACAAGAAAGATCTGCAGCCATGATGTTGGGCATGGTTGCCGGGAAGATGCTCGCATGATGCTCGCTCGGGTGGCGGACAGCCTCTACTGGATCGGCCGCTATGTGGAGCGGGCCGAGCACCTGTGCCGGCTCTCCGACGTCATGCTGACCGCGACGCTGGACCGCACGGAATCGGCCACCCAGATCGCCCGCATCGCGCTGGCCGCCGTGGGCGATCCCGACGACGCCGGCAAGGCGCGCAACCCCTACGAGGCGGCGCTGGCGCTGGTGCTGGACCGCGACGATCCAGGGTCGGTCGCCAGTTCGCTGGGGCTGGCGCGGGAGAACGCGCGGCAGGTGCGCGACCAGATCACCACCGAGACCTGGGAACGGCTGAACCTGGTCCACCTGCGGATGAGCGACGCCCAAGCCGGCCGCGCCTTCGCCGACGGCAGCCAGGCTTTCCTGCACGAGACCATCGCCGACCTGCACCTGTTCAAGGGGGCGGCCGACGCCACCATGAGCCACGGCGAGGGTTGGCGGTTCCTGCTGCTGGGCGTCTATCTGGAGCGCGCCCAGCTGATCGGGGCCCTGCTGGAGGTCTGTTTCGGCGACCGGCGCCGCCGTCCGATCACCGATCACTCGGCGCTGACCAGCCTCTTGCGGATGAGTTGCGCGCTGGAGCCGTACCTGCGGGTCTACACCGCCGACATGCAGCCGCGCTTCATCCTGGAATTCCTGCTGCTCGACGAGGACTTCCCGCGCTCGGTGCGCTTCTGCACCGCGCGCATCGAGGAGCACCTGACCTCGATCAGCCGCCATGTGGAGGCGGCCGGCGTCTCCGGCCCCGACCGTCTGGCCGGGCGCCTGCGCGCGCGCCTGCAGTACGCCGACATCGGCGAGGTGCAGGCCGGCGGCGCCAGCGCCTTCCTGGGCGCGGTGCTGGACGAGTGCGCCGCGGTGCACCGCCAAGTCTACGAGACCTTCGTCGCCTATACCCTCGAACAGCGTCTGCCGGCGTAAGGACCCAAAACCCCGTGCTCCTCTCCGTCCGCCACTCGACCCGCTACCAGTACGACCAGCCGGTGCGCGAGAGCGTCATGGAGCTGTGGATGCAGCCGCAGAAGCGGGCCAATCAGCGGCTGGTCAGCTTCGACCTCGACATCGACCCGGCCGCCCAGCTGTTCTCCTACGCCGACACTTTCGGCAACGCGGTCTATCACTTCGACATCCCCCAGCCGCACGAGCGGCTGAACATCACCGCGCGCTCGGCGGTGGAGACCGAACCGCTGGCCGACCTGCCCGCCCAGCTCGACCGCGGCGAGTGGGACCGGCTGAAGTCCGACTTCGTGGTCGGCGAGCACTTCGACTTCCTGCACGCCCACGGCTTCACCGGCCCGACGCAGGCCCTGCGCGCCTTCATCGCCGAGCGGAACCTGGAGGAACTGCGGGTGCGCGACCCGTTGCGCGCGGTGATGGACCTCAACCAGGTGATCTACGAGGCCTTCGCCTATGAGGCGGGCGTCACCCGCGCCGACAGCCCCATCGACGACGTGCTGAAGGCCCGCAAGGGCGTCTGCCAGGACTTCGCGCACGTGATGCTGGCGATCTGCCGCGGCTGGGGCATCCCGGCGCGCTATGTCTCCGGCTACCTGTTCACCGACCGCAAGGCCGGCGACCGCTCCGACCCCGACGCCACCCACGCCTGGGTGGAGGTGTTCCTGCCGAGCCTGCGCTGGGTGGGCTTCGACCCGACCAACAACATCATGTGCGCCGAGCGCCACATCGTCTGCGCGGTGGGCCGCGACTATTCCGACGTGCCGCCGTCGCGCGGCGTCTACAAGGGCGACGCGGAGAGCGAACTCGCGGTCGGCGTCACCGTGCGCAAGGCCCGCGCCGCGGTCTCCGAGCCGGAGTTCCTGCGCATCTCGCAGCCGGCGCCCAAGCCCGGCCAGCGCCGCGCCCAGTACTCGGGCCTGGCCTACGACCAGCAGCGCCAGCAGCAGCAACAGCAGCAGCAATAGCCGCCGGTCAGGTCTTGATCTGAGCCACCGCCTCGACGCGCGGATCGAGGGCGAAGTCGCAGGGGGCGATGAAGCCTAGACCGTCCCAGGGGATCTCCAGATCCAGCTCCTTGAAGCAGCGGGCGACGTATTCCGAGCAGATGAACGCGTTCCGGGCGCCCAGGCTGCGCGGCATCCTGCGCTCGAAGCGGCCGAACGCGATGCGCAGCGCGATCCTGGCCATGTCGCGGGTGGAGAACTTGTCGCCCAGCCGGCCGAAGGCGAATTTCGCCATCTTCTTCATGGGTTGCCGGCGGGACTTCGCCGACATGCCCTTGTGGCGGGCCAGCAGGATCTGTCCCGGATAGGGGCTGACGCCGCTGCTGGTGCGGCTGATGAAGCTGGACAGCGGCACGGCGCGCACGCCGATCTTCTCGACGCTCTCCAGCACGATCACCCGGTCGATCTCCTCCAGGCGGTAGGCGATGGCGACGTGGCTCCACGGGCTCTTGGTCGCCCAGCGGATCAGCCGCGAAAAGCCGTCGGTCGCCGAGCAGAGCAATAGGTCGCCGTCGCGCACGGTCTCGCGCACCTCGGCGTAGGGCCTGGGCGCCAACGCGCTCAGGATGTTGGGATCGATGGTCATCGCCAGCCTAACGCAAAGCCAAGCTCTAGGCTCAACGGCCTGGCGCGGAACAAGGCGCTGCGGCGGGAAGGCGTTCTTGCGACGACGCCCTGACCCTCCGTCCAAACGGGGCCGAGATGGCGCACCGGAGGGCCGTCGTAGCCCGCCGCAGCCCGGTTATTCTAGGCGCAGAGGCGCAGCGCAACAAACTTGCCACGCAAGGGGTGCATAGGGCGGGGAAAGGGCGACTTTCGGGGAGTGAGTGGATGATGTCATTTCGGATCTTGGCGGCGACGGCGCTTTCCGCGGCCCTGGCCTTGCCGGCTGCGGCCGCACCGCCGATGGCGTCCGGCGCGTTGGAAGGCGTGCCGCGCTACGACCACGTCTTCGTCATCGTCGAGGAGAACAAGGACTACAGCCAGATCCTCAATCCCGCCGCGGCGCCCAACATCGCGGGCCTGGCCGCCAAATACGGCGACGCCGCGCAGTTCTTCGGCGAAGGCCATCCGAGCGAGGGCAACTATGTGGCGCTCCTGGGCGGCGACAATCTGGGCATGCATGACGACGACGCCTTCTACTGCACGCCCGGCTCGACCCAGCCCTACTGCGGCGGCGCGGCCAAGCCCGGCTACCGCGACCACACCGCCCACACCCCGCACCTGGGCGACCAGCTGGCCGCCGCCGGCCTGACCTGGAAGGGCTACTACGAGAACCTGCCGGAGCCCGGCTCACTGGCCATCGTGGCGGGCGACCCCAAGTCGACCAACAGCATGAAGACCGCCTCGCTCTACGCGGCCAAGCACACCGGCTTCACCAACTTCGAGAGCACGCAGAAGGACCCCCATCGGGCCGAGCGCCTGGTGGATTTCGGGCAGTTGGACCGCGACCTCGCCGCCGACGCCCTGCCCAGCTTCGCGCTCATCGTGCCCAACCAGTGCAACGAGATGCACGGCCTGGGCGTCCCCGATGCGCCGGCCGATTGCCAGAGCGGCAACACCGCGGGCCTAATCCGCCGGGGCGACGCGGTGACGGGCGAGCTGGTCCGCCGCCTGCAGGCGACGAAGGCCTGGAAGGGCGCCGGCAACGTCGCCATCGTCATCACCTTCGACGAAGGCGTCGGCGGCTCGCACGAAGGCTGTTGCGACGGCGCGCCCGCCGGGACCAGCCTGGGCGGCGGCCACATCCCGACCATCGTCATCACCAACCACGGCCCGCGCGGCCTGCAGGATCAGACGGCCTACAACCACTATTCGCTGCTCAGAACCCTCGAGGACGCCTTCGGGATCGCCGAGCACCTGAGCCACGCGGCCGACACCGCCAAGGGCGTGCGGCCGATGACGGCCTTGTTCGCGGTCAAGGACGCCCGCTAGCGATCGGAAGATTGGTAGGCCGGGTGAGGTTCGAACTCACGACCATTCGATTAAAAGTCGAATGCTCTACCACTGAGCTACCGGCCCACATTCGCATGGCTCTGATGGCCCGGGCGAAGCGGCGCGGACCTTAGGCGCCGCACCCTCTCGACGCAAGGCGCCAAGGCGCCCAGAACTCGCCAGGATTTCGGTTAAGCTGGCCGCCGATGCGTTACGCGACCATCCTTGCCAGCTGCGCCGCGGCTTTTGTGCTGCCGGCCCTCATGCTGGCCGCCTGCGTGACCGCGCCTGAAAACGGCTCGCCGAAGGTGCAGACCACCGCCGAGGCCGACCGCGAGGGCGTCAAGGGCGTCGCGGAATCGCCGCTGCGCGACCTCAACGTGCTGCGCACCAAGATCCCCGAGGTGCTGCTGCAGGCGATGGCCGATCCCTACGAGCGCCCGGCGGGCGGCCGCTGCATCGACCTGGTCGCGCGGCTGAACCCGCTGAACGACGCGCTCGGCGACGATCTCGACCTCACCGCCAAGGCCGCTGAGGATGGGATGATGGCCAAGGGCAAGACCACGGCGTTGACCCTGGCCTCGGGCGCCGCCAGCGACGTGATCCCGTTCCGCGGCTGGATCCGCAAGCTTTCGGGCGCCGAACAGCACGACAAATACGTCCAGGCGGCGATCACCGCAGGCGCGGTGCGGCGCGCCTATCTGAAGGGCCTGGGCGAGGCCAAGGGCTGCAATCCGCCCGCCACGCCGTCGCACGAACTGGCCGGCGCGCCGATCATCGACCAGGCGATGAAGCCGAAGTACCCGATCCGCCAGCAGTAGGCGGATCGCGCCGCAGTTCGCGCTGATAGCGGCCTTCGCGGCGCAGCTGCGCCGCCTGCGCCGCGCGCAGGGCAAGATCCGGCCCGATGGCCGTCAGCATGGCCGGGCTGCGTCGGCCCTCGCGGAAGTCGGCCACGACGCGCAAATTGATGTCGGCGGTGCGGACGGCGAAGAGGCCCATCAAGCCCTGGTGCCCGAGCATGGCGACCGCGACCGCGATCACTGCGGCGTCCCTGGCGCGCGGGCGGCGGGCCCGGAACCTGCGCATATACGGCAAGGCCAGAACCCAGAGGCCGACATGCAATGGGATCATGAAGGCCGCGTAGCGCATGGGCACAAGGCTCGGCGCGGTGGCGCCGGTCCTCGCCAGACCGGCCATGGCGGCGGTGCCCAGCGAGAACAGGATCAGGGCGCCGGCGATCCGCGCTGTCCCCTGCGCCTCCTGCCGGAAGGCGCCGGCCAACGCCACCAGCGACACCGCCAGCACGACGACGCCCAGCGGCAGCCCAGCCGCCGGAACCGCCCTCACCCACGGCAGGGCCAGATAGTTCAGGATCAGCTCGACCGACTGCAGCCCCCCGCCGTGCACCGCCAGGCCGCTGGTCGCATAGCTCTGGCCGAACAGGTAGATGGCGGCGAAGCTCACGCTCATGGACGCCAGCGGCAGCACGTGGCGCGGCTTGTCCGACCGCCAGAACACAAACAGCAAGGCGGGCCAGACCGCGAGACCGGCGGCGCTGCCCAGGCCGGCGGCCGGCGCACAGACCAGGAAGCTGAGGAAGAGCCTCCACCTGCGCCATCGGACCTGCCTTTGCACCAGCAGGATCGCGGCGACCGCGAAGAGCAGGGCCTGGACGTAGGTGATGTTGATGTCGGCCGTGGCGTCGAGGATGTCGCAGCCCATCAGGCTGAGCGCAAGCGCCACGCCGCCGCCGATCAGCCCCAGGCCAGGGCCGGCCGCGCGGCTTGCGAACCGCGCCAGCATCGCCGCGGTCGCGGCCAGGCAGATGACGCCGACCGCGAGGAACAGGTAGCCGCTGGCCCCGAACGCCCGGATGTCGAGCGCCAGCACCGTGAAGGTCCAGACCAGGTGGTGGAAGTTGTGCGGCGCCCAGAGGTAGCGGCCCAGGTTCCCGTCGGCCTGCCAGGCCCGCCAGCGCGCCAGCCAGTCGTACATGTCCGAATAGGGCTCGAGGATCGAAGTCCGCCAGACCAGCCAACCCGCAACCCCCAAATAGATCGCCAGCGCGCCCGCGAAGGCCGCCCGCGCCGGTCGGCTCAGGCGCTGGCCTTCGCTCAAGGCCTGGCCTGCCGCGCGTGGAAGTCTTTGCGGAAGGCCTCCAGCCTCCCTTCGCCGATGGCGGCGCGCAGGGCGGCCATCAGCTGCTGGAAGAAGGCCAGGTTGTGCCAGGAGAGCAGCACCTGGCCGAGGATCTCCTCCGACTTCACCAGGTGGTGCAGATAGGCCTTGGAATAGTCGCGGCTGGCCGGGCAGGCGCTTATGGGATCGAGCGGCGCCTCGTCGTCGGTGAAGCGGGCGTTCTTCAGGTTGATCGAGCCCTCCCAGGTCCAGGCCTGGCCGTGCCGGCCAGATCGGGTTGGCAGCACGCAGTCGAACATGTCGACGCCGCGGGCGACAGCTTCCACGATGTCGATGGGCTTGCCGACCCCCATCAGATAGCGCGGGCGATCCGCCGGCAGCATGCCCGGCGCATAGTCCAGCACCTCCACCATGCCGGCGTGCCCCTCGCCAACCGCCAGGCCGCCGATGGCGTAGCCGTCGAAGCCGGTTTCGGTCAGCCGCTCAGCGGACTCGCGACGCAGCGCTTCCGACATGCCACCCTGCTGGATGCCGAACAGCGCCTGGGTCTCGCGCTCGCCGAACGCCGCCTTCGAGCGCTCGCCCCAGCGGGCCGAGCGGCGCATGGCGTCGGCGGCGCGATCCTCGGTGGTCGGCAGGGACACCAGTTCGTCCAGCTGCATGACGATGTCGGACCCCAGCAAGTCGGCCTGGATCTCGATGGAGCGTTCCGGGGTCAGCACATGCTTGGAGCCGTCGATGTGGCTCTGGAAGGTGACCGCGGCCTCGGTGACCTTGGAGATCTTCGACAGGCTCATGACCTGGAAGCCGCCGCTGTCGGTGAGGATCGGCTTTTCCCAACGCATGAACCGGTGCAGGCCGCCCAGCCGCGCCACCCGCTCCGCCGTCGGCCGCAGCATCAGGTGATAGGTGTTGCCGAGCAGGATGTCGGCGCCGGTCTGGGCCACCTGTTCCACGGTCAGGGCCTTGACCGTCCCGGCCGTGCCCACCGGCATGAAGGCGGGCGTGCGGATCTCGCCGCGCGGGGTGGCGAGCAGGCCGGTGCGCGCCTTGCCGTCGGTGGCGGCGATGGTGAAGGGAAAGGCCGCCATCAGGCCGCCCGCCCCAAATCTGCACGCCACAGCAGGCTGGAGTCGCCGTAGGAATAGAACCGGTAGCCGGTGGCGATGGCGTGCTCATAGGCCGCGCGCATGGCCGTCTGGCCGGCGAAGGCGCTCACCAGCATGAACAGCGTCGAGCGCGGCAGGTGGAAGTTGGTCATCAGGCCATCGGCGGCGCGGAACCGGTAGCCGGGGGTGATGAAGATTGCCGTCTCGTCCATGAACGGGCGGATCACCCCGTCCTCGCCGGTCGCCGACTCCAGCAGGCGCAGCGAGGTGGTGCCGACGCAGACGATGCGCCCGCCCGCGCGGCGAATAGCGTTCAGACGATCCGCCGTCGCGGCGTCCACCTCGCCCCATTCCGGGTGCATGCGGTGCTCCGCCACCACCTGCGTCTTCACCGGCAGGAAGGTGCCGGCGCCCACATGCAGGGTGACGAACGCGGTCTCGACCCCTGCCGCCGCCAGCCGGTCGAACAGCTGCGGCGTGAAATGCAGGCCCGCCGTGGGCGCGGCGACCGAGCCGTCCACCTCAGCGTAGACCGTCTGGTAGTCGGCCCTGTCCCGCTCGTCCTGCGCCCGCTTGGCGGCGATGTAGGGCGGCAGCGGCATGGCCCCGCGCTCAGCGATGGCGGCGTCCAGGTCAGGGCCGGAGAGGTCGAAGCTCAGCGTCACCTCGCCGCCCTCGCCCTTGGCGGTGATCGCGGCGTCCAGCGCGCCCAGCAGGCAGGCCCGGTCGGAACTCTCGCCGAACACCACCCGGTCGCCGACCGCCAACCGCTTGCCGGGCCGCATGAAGGCGGTCCACTGATGCGGCGAAAGCCGGCGGTGCAGCGTCGCTTCGCAGATCAGCCGGTGTTCGCCGCGATGGCGCATACCTTTCAGCCGCGCCGGGATCACCCTGGTGTCGTTCAGCACCAGCACGTCGCCCGCCCGCAGCAGGCCCGGCAGGTCGCGGACGCTGAGGTCGCGCATCGCCTCCCCCGGCGTCACCAACAGCAGGCGCGCCGCGTCGCGAGGGCTCACCGGCCGCAACGCAATGTTTGCGTCGGGAAGATGGAAATCAAAATCGCTTAGCTGCATGAAGGCCCGGTGAAGCGCATGCGACTGGGCGCGCGTCAAGCAGGGCTCGCGGAATGCGCCTGATGCAAAGGATCCTCGGCGGCTGCGGAGTTTTGCTGGCGGGCGTCTGCGCGGCGCTTGCGCTGCTGGCCCAGGGCGGCCGGTTCAGCGCCACGCTGGACCTGATCACCCACGTCGCTCCGCTGTTGCTGGCCGCTGCCGTTGTCGCAGCCCTCCTTTCGACCCTCGGGGTCGACCGGACCCGCCGGACCGGTCTCGTCCTCGCCGCCGTAGGCGTGGTCGCGGCCGGTGCGTTGATCCTGCCCGAATTCCTGCGTTCGACCGGTCCGGTCGCCCCTCCGGACGCGCCTAATCAGATCAAGGTCATCGAGTTCAACGCCTGGCAGGAAAACCGCAACCCGAAGGCCGTCGTCGACTGGCTGCAGCGTGAAAACCCCGACTTCTTCTTCCTGACCGAACCGACCCCCGTGCTGCTCAATCTGATCAGGGTCCGGACCGGCTGGAAGACCATGGGGTCGCAGAGCAACACCATCGGCTTCGCGCATGACCGCTACCTGATCATGGACCGCCCCATCGAGCCGCCGAAGGGCGTGACCTTCGTCAACGCCACCTTCCCCAACGCCACCGGGCCCATCGAAATGGTGATCACTCACCTCAGGTGGCCCACCGAAGTTCGTCTCCATGCGCTGGGCGACGCCACCTTGCGCGATGTTTTGGCCCAGCGGCCGCGAGATCGGATGGTTCTGGCCGGCGATTTCAATTCGACGCCCTGGTCCTTCGCGCGGCGGCGCGACGACACGGCCTACGGCCTGATCCGCCGCGACCGGGCGCTCGCCACCTGGCCGACCGGACACGCGGGCCCCTGGCCCTTGCCCGCGCCCTTCCCTTTCCTGCCGATCGACCACGTCTACGCCGGTCCGGGCTGGGCGACGGTCAGCGTGAAGCGCGGCCCGCCGCTAGGGTCCGATCACTATCCGATCGTGGTGATGCTGGCGCCCGTGGCGCCGCGCCCAGCCGCGCCCTAGGCGTCCGCGGCGACCTTCATCGAGACGATGTGGCCGGGATCGCGCGGCGGCTCGCCCTTGGGCAGGGCGTCGACGTGCTCCATGCCCTCGGTCACCTCGCCCCAGACGGTGTATTTGCCGTCGAGGAAGCGGGCGTCGTCGAAGCAGATGAAGAACTGGCTGTTGGCCGAGTTCTCGCTGGCGCTGCGGGCCATGGAGCAGACGCCGCGCACATGCGGCTCGCGCGAAAACTCCGCCGGCAGGTTCGGCTTCTTGGAGCCGCCCATGCCGGTGCCGGTCGGGTCGCCGCCCTGGGCCATGAAGGCCGGGATCACGCGGTGGAAGACCACGCCATCGTAGAAGCCCTCGCGCGCCAGTTCCTTGATTCGCGCCACATGCAGCGGGGCCAGATCCGGGCGCAGCTTGATGGTCACGAGACCCGTCGAGAGCTGCAGCAGCAGGGTGTCTTCGCCCCCTTTGGGCTTGGCCGGGGCCTTGCTGGCGGTCTTGGCGGTCGCGGCTTTCGCCTTGGCTTTGGGAGCCATCATTTCACCTCTACTGGAATGTCGACGTCGCAGGCCGTGAAGTCGGAGCCCTTGGCCGCGCGCACGCGGTCGATCTGCGCCCTGAACCACGGCCCCTTGGGATCGATGACCCGCACCTTCGGCCGGGTCGCCTCGGGCAAATCGGCGAGCAGGCGGACGTGTTCCATATAGTCCTGCGGCTGCTCGACCGGCTCGCCGGTCTTGATCGCGCGCACCACGTCCTCACCGGCGATCACCCGGCCCCAGGCGGTGTATTTCCGCTCCAGCGAGGGATAGGGGTAGCGCATCAGGAAGAACTGGCTGTTGCCGCTGTCGGGGTTCTCGTCGCGGGCCATGCCCATCACGCCCTGGCAATAGAGCGCCCAGGCGGTGACCTTCTGGTCCTTGGTCATGGCGGCGAGTTGCATCGACTGGCTCTCCACCGGCAGCGACTTGGTGAAGCCGATCTCGGCGACCGTCTGGTCGACCGCCAGCACGAACGGCAGGTCGGCGCCGCGGCGGAAGGTGAACTCGGCGGGGATGTTCGGCTTGGACGAACCGCCCTGGCCGTTGTTCTGCGGATCGCCCGTCTGGGCCATGAACCTGTCGATGACCCGGAAGAATTTCAGGCCGTCGTAGAACCCTTCGTGCGCCAGCGCGCGCACCTGGGCGACGTGCTGCGGCGCGACCTCGCCGACCATCTCGACCAGAATCCGGCCCTTGTTGGTGTCGATCACCAGGACGTCGTTCGGGTCGGGGGTGCGCCAATCGGCGGGACCGGGGCCGCCGGGCGCAGCGGGCTGGGCCGCTGCGGCGGGCGCCGCGGCCGGCGGGGCCTTGGGCTTGGGCGCGGCCGAGGCGGTGACGGCGACGGCCGCGGCGCAGGCGGCGAGCAAGAGCGTGCGGTTCATGCAAATCCTCGTAGCGGGCCTCAGGCCCGGACGCCAGCGCTCGGTCGAGCCGCCGGGCGCGCTCAGCCGCGGCCCGCCTTGGCCATCAGGCGATCCTTGACGCTGGGGCTGACGAAGCGGGTCACGTCGCCGCCCAGGATCGCGATCTCCTTCACCAGCTTGGAGGCGATGGCCAGGTGGCGCGGGTCGGCCATCAGGAACACCGTCTCGATGTCCCGGTCGAGCTGCTGATTCATGGCGGTGATCGAGAACTCGAACTCGAAGTCCGACACGGCGCGCAGGCCCCGCACCATGATTCCCGCGCCGATCTCGCGGGCGAAATGGGTGGTCAGCCCCTTGTAGGGCTGCACGACGATCTCGGTGGAGGCGCGGAACGGCGCCACAGCCTCCTCGACCATCGCCACCCGCTCCTCAAGAGCGAACATCGGGCTCTTGCCGGTGTCGATCGCGACGCCCAGCACCAGCTTGTCGACCAGTTTCACCGCGCGGCCGATGATGTCGGTATGGCCGTTGTGGATCGGATCGAAGCTGCCCGGATAGAGCCCGACACGGGTCATGCGGCTTGGTCCCCAAACAACCGAGCTTCGCCTTTCGCCGCCGGACGCGGTTCTGGCAAGGGGAAATCGCCGCAAGCCTCTGAAATTGGGGCGGCCGAACTCAGGCCCGCGGACTCAGGCCCGCGAACTCAGGTTCCGGACCCTGGAATCCACGGCAGGATCATCGACACCCGCTTCTGGTAGCCGCGGTAGGTGTCGCCGAACACGCCGATCAGGTCGTGCTCCTCGAACTGGATGGCGATCAGGATGTAGCCGGTCGTGGCGACGGCGAACACCAGGTGGCCGAGGCTCATGGTCGGCGCCGCCCAGAAGGCGACGATGAAGCCGGCGTAGAGCGGATGGCGCACGACGCGGTAGAACAGCGGGGTGTGGAACTCCGGCGGCGGGATCTCCTTGCCCGAGGCGTAGGCGAAAACCTGCCGCAGGCCGAACAGGTCGAAGTGGTTGATCAGGAAGGTGCTGGTGAGCACGATCAGCCAGCCCAGGCCGCTCAGCGCCAGGAGCGCGGTCGCCGCCGTCCCGCTGGTCGCCCAGATCGCCGGCGTCGGAATGGGACGCCACTGCCAGCAGATCAGGATCAGCGCGAGCGACGAGAGCAGCACATAGGTCGACCGCTCGGCGGCCGGCGGGACGATCCTGGTCCACCAGGCCTTGAAGGCCGGGCGCGCCATGACGCTGTGCTGGAGCGCGAAGACTCCGAGCAGCAGGGCGTCGACGATCAGGCTCGGGACGAGTGGGCCGGCCGCGCCGGAATCGATGGTCTTAGGAACCACCAGGCCGTCGACGAAGCCGATGGCGTAGAGGAACGCGCCGAAAAAGATGAAATAGCTCACCACGCCGTACAGAACGGTGACGATCTTGCTCATGGCTTCCCCCCGGAAATTCCGGGCGGGAACCTGAACGCCAGCAGGCAGTCTGTCAAACGGAGCTGACAGCGTTCACCGGACCGTGTTTTTCAAACTAGGTCTCGGGTGGAGTCTCTGGCGGAGTCTCTGGCGGGGCCTCATCGCTGCCTGCGCCGCCCTCGTCCGCCTGATCGGCGGCGGTGTCGTCAGCCTCATCCTCGCCGGTGTCGGCCAGCCGCTCGACCGAGACCACGTGCTCTTCGTCGGAGGTGCGGAAGATGATCACGCCCTGGGTGTTGCGGCTGGCGATGCGGACCTGGCCCACCGGGGTGCGGATCAGCTGGCCCTGGTCGGTGACCAGCAGGATCTGGTCGCTGTCCTCCACCGGGAACGAGGCGGCCAGACGGCCGCCGCGCTTGCTGAGGTCCTGGGCCAGCAGGCCCTGGCCGCCGCGCCCGGTGCGCCGGAAGTCGTAGGCCGACGAGCGCTTGCCGTAGCCCTCGGTGGAGACCGTCAGGATGAACTCCTCGGCGCCGCCCAGTTCGGCGATCCGTTCGACGCTGAGCGTCACGGTCTCGTCGGCCTCGGCATCGTCCTCTTCCGGCGGCGCGGCGGCTGTGTCCTCGCCCTCGCCCGGTTCGCCGTTGGCGGCGGCGCGCATGGCGGTGGCGTGCTTCAGGTACGCGCTGCGTTCGGCCGGCGTCGCATCCACCGAGCGCAGGATGGCCATGGAGATCACCCGATCGCCCTCGGCCAGGCGAACGCCGCGCACGCCGGTGGAATCGCGGCCGGCGAACACCCGCACCTCTTCGGTCGCGAAGCGGATGCAGCGGCCCAGCGCCGTCGTCAGCAGGATGTCGTTGACGCCGGCGTTGCAGGCGCCCACGCCGATGATCGAATCGCCCTCGTCCAGCTTCATGGCGATCTTGCCGTTGCGGCGGACGTCGACGAAATCGCTGAGCTTGTTGCGTCTTACGCCACCCGAGCGGGTCGCGAACATGATGTCGAACTGTTCCCAGGTCGCCTCGTCCTCGGGCAACGGCAGGATTGAGGTGATGCTTTCGCCCGGCTCGATCGGCAGGATATTGACCCAGGCCTTGCCGCGCGAGGTGGGCGTGCCGACCGGCAGGCGCCAGACCTTCAGCTTGTAGACCTTGCCGCCGGAGGAGAAGAACAGCATCGGCGTGTGGGTGCTGGCCGAGAAGACCCGGGTGACCGCATCCTCGTCCTTGGTCGACATGCCCGAGCGGCCTTTGCCGCCGCGGTGCTGGGTCCGGTAGATCGACAGCGGCGTGCGCTTCACATAGCCGCCGTGGGTGACGGTGATGACCATGTCCTCGCGGACGATCAGGTCCTCGTCCTCGACGTCGGCGTCGCCCTCGACGATCTCGGTGCGGCGCGGGACAGCGAAGGCCTCGCGCACCTCGACCAGCTCTTCGCGGACGATCGCCATGATCTTCTCGCGCGACGCGAGCAGCGCCAGGTAGCCGGCGATGGCCTCGGCCAGCGACTCCGCCTCGCCGAAGATCTCGTCGCGGCCCAGGCCCGTCAGGCGCGAGAGCGTCAGCGCCAGGATGGCGCGGGCCTGCTCGTCGGAGAGCCGGATCTTGTCCCCGTCGATCACCAGGGTGCGCGGGTCCTGGATCAGCTCGACCAGCGGCAGCATGTCGCCCGCCGGCCAGTCCTTGGCGATCAGCCGCTCGCGCGCTTCCGCCGGGTCCTTGGACGAGCGGATGATGTGGATGAACTCGTCGATGTTGGCCACCGCGATGGCGAGACCCACCAGCACGTGGCCGCGGTCGCGGGCCTTGGAGAGCTCGAACTTGGTGCGCCGTTCGACGACCTCTTCGCGGAAGTCCACGAAGCAGGTGATCATCTCGCGCAGGCCCATCTGCTCGGGCCGCCCGCGGTTCAGCGCCAGCATGTTGACGCCGAACGACGACTGCAGGGGCGTGTAGCGGTAGAGCTGATTGAGGATCACGTCGGCCGAGGCGTCGCGCTTCAGCTCGATGACGATCCGCATGCCCTGGCGGTCGCTCTCGTCGCGCAGGTCGCTGATGCCCTCGACCCGCTTTTCGCGCACCAGCTCGGCGATGCGCTCGACCAGCGCGGCCTTGTTGAGCTGGTAGGGGATCGAATGGATGACGATCGCCTCGCGCTCCTTGCGGATCTCCTCGACCGAGGCCACGCCGCGCATGATCACCGAGCCGCGGCCGGTCATCAGCGCCAGCCTGGGGCCGGTGCGCCCGACGATCTGGCCGCCGGTCGGGAAGTCGGGGCCCGGCACGATGTCCAGCAGAGCCTCCAGCGTGACCTCGGGGTCGTCGATATAGGCCAGGCAGGCGTCGACGATCTCGCCCAGGTTATGCGGCGGGATATTGGTGGCCATGCCGACGGCGATGCCGCCGGAGCCGTTCACCAAGAGGTTCGGGATGCGCGACGGCAGGACGACCGGCTCGCTCTCCGAGCCGTCGTAGTTGTCCTTGAAGTCGACGGTGTCCTTGTCGAGGTCGGCGAGGATCGCCACCGCCGCCTTGGTCATCCGCGATTCGGTGTAGCGCATGGCCGCGGGCGGATCGTTGTCCACCGAGCCGAAGTTCCCCTGCCCGTCGATGAGCAGCAGGTTCATGGAGAACGGCTGCGCCATGCGCACCAGGGTGTCGTAGATCGCCTGGTCGCCGTGCGGGTGATACTTGCCCATCACGTCGCCGACCACGCGGGCCGACTTCACATAGGAGCGGTCGGGCGTGTGGCCCTGCTCGCCCATGGAGAACAGGATGCGTCGGTGCACGGGCTTCAGGCCATCGCGCACGTCGGGCAGCGCCCGGCTCACGATGACGCTCATGGCGTAGTCGAGGTAGGAGCGCTTCAGCTCGTCTTCGATGGCGATAGGGGCGATGCCCCCATGCCGGTCAGCCGGCGGGGTGGTGTTTTCGTCGGTCAAGGCGGGGATTTAGCCGTTAGAATCGGACGGGTTAAGTGGGGTCCATAGTTAGCATTCGGAAGCGCCGGACGCCAACTTTCGTGCGCGCGTGCGCTCGCGCACGCACGAGCGCGCATGCGAGCGCGCCGGCCAGCGCCCGCACAGGTCCCAAGGACAGCCGCAAAACGGTCGCTTTCGGCGAACATCGATCCGCCGTTTCTGGGCGGTGACCGCGGGCCCGCGGCGTCCTATGAAGCACGCGCGACAAGGACCTAAGCTGCCCATGGCCCTATCCCTTGGCGAGCCCGCGCCGTGGTTCACGGCGCCGACGCCCAGCAACCCCGCCTTCGTGTTCGACACGGTGGGCGGGCGCTATGTGCTGCTGGTCTTCCTGCCGAAGGACGATGTGGCCGCCGCGGCCGATGCGCTGCGGGTCATCGCCCAGCAGCGGAACCAGTTCGACGACGAGCGGGTCAGCGCCTTCGTGGTGGTCCGCGATCCGGCCACCGCGGCCAGCGCCCAGGACATGCGCGGCCTGCGCTGGTTCCTGGACGAGGACGGCGCGGTCAGCCGGCTCTACGGAGCCCTGGGGGCCGACGGGGCGGAATATCCCATGTGGCTGCTGCTCGACCCTGCGCTTCGGGTCATGGGCCGCGTGCAGCTTTCCAACGCCCAGATGCTGTTCGACACCCTGGCGCGGCTTAGGCCCCCGTCGGAGCACGCCGGGGCGCCGCTGCATGCGCCGGTGCTGGTGGTCCCCCGGGTGTTCGAGCCGGAGCTCTGCGAGAAGCTGATCGGCCTGCATCAGGCCGACGGCGGCGCCTTCACCGGCGTCATGCGCGACGAAGGCGAACGCACGGTCGTGGTGATGGACGAGCTGAAGAAGCGCCGCGACATCCTGGTGGAGGACGCCGGCCTGCGCGACCTGCTGCGCGAGCGGCTGGAACGGCGACTGTTTCCGATGATCGCGCGCGGCCTGGGCTTTGCGGTCACCGAGGTCGAGCGCTACGTGGTGAGCTGCTACGACGCCGCCGACAGCGCGGTGTTCCACGCCCACCGCGACACCACGACCTTCGGGACCGCGCACCGGCGCTTCGCCTGCTCGATCAACCTGAACGCGGGCTTCGAGGGCGGTGACCTGCGCTTCCCGGAGTATGGGCGCCGGACCTATCGGCCGCCGCTGGGCGGCGCGGTGGTCTTCTCCTGCGACATGCTGCACGAGGTGACCCCGGTGACGGCGGGCCGGCGCTACGCCTTCCTGCCGTTTTTCTACGACGCCGCGGCCGCCGAAGTGCTGGACGCCTACCGCCGGCGCGTGGGCGAGCCCGCAACGCCCGCCGAGCCCGCCGTCTGATGGACGCCGCCGCCTCGCCCCTCGCCTGGACGCCGCCCTTCGCGCCTGGCGATCCGGCGCCCTGGTTCCAGGTCCCGGCGCCGCATTCGCCGAGCTTCCACTTCAGCACGACCGTGGGGCGCTACATCCTGCTGGGCTTCCTGCCCTCCCCCGGACCGGCGCGCGAGGCGGCGCTGCTGGCCTTCCAGCACCATCGCGCGCTGTTCAACGACGCCAAGGCCTCCGCCTTCCTGGTGCTGCGCGACGCGGAATCGATCGCCATGGCGCGCAACCAGCTGCCGGGCCTGCGCTGGTTCCTGGACGCCGACAGCGCGCTCAGCCGGCTCTACGGCGCGGTCGGCGAGGGCGGCGAGGCGCGGCCCTACTGGCTGCTCATCGACCCCGCGCACCGGACGATCGGCGCCTTTCCGATCGAGGCGACGGGCGAGCTCTTCGCCGCGATCGCCGCCCTGCCGGACGTCGCCGACTATGCCGGAGTCGAGCTCTTCGCTCCGGTGCTGATCCTGCCGCGCGTATTCGAGCCCGAGCTCTGCACGCGGCTGATCGCGCTCTACGACGCCGACGGCGGCTCGCCGTCGGGCGTAATGCGCGATGTCGATGGCCGCACGGTCGGGGTCATGGACGATTTCAAGCGCCGCCGCGACCTCGTGATCGAGGACCAGACCCTGCGCGCCGAGCTCTTGTCCCGCATCAGCCGCCGGATCGCCCCGCAGATCGCCCGGGTGTTCCAGTTCCAGGTCACCCGCCTCGAGCGCTACTTGGTGGCCTGCTACGACGCGCAGACCGGCGGCTATTTCCGCGCGCACCGGGACAACGAGACGCTGGGGACCGCGCACCGCAAGTTCGCGGTCTCGATCAACCTCAACGCCGAGGGGTTCGAAGGCGGCGACCTGCGGTTCCCGGAATTCGGCCCGCGCACCTACCGGCCGCCGACCGGGGGCGCGGTGATCTTCTCGTGCTCCCTGCAGCACGAGGCGACGCCGGTCACCAAGGGCCGCCGCTACGCCTTCCTGCCCTTCCTCTACGACGAGGCCGGCCACCAGCTGCGGGCGGCCAACGGCGGCTTCGTCGGCGGCCCCGAGGCGTGAAACCATCGGCGGTGGCTTGCGCCTTGCAACACTCGCCCCCAACTCCGCCGCAATCGCGTGTTTCAGGTGTGACCATGACCAGATCGCTTCCCCGGCTCGCCCTCCCGCTGACGATCGCCCCCCTGCTCGCAGCCCTGGCGGTCGCCGCGCCCGCCGCCGCCCAGAAGGCCATCAGCCCCGGCTACTGGGAGACCACCAGCAAGGTCACCTCGCCGTTCCCGACCCAGAAGACCGAGAAGAAGTGCATCCGGCCCGCCGACGTCGCCAAGTTCATGGAAGGCCGGATCAACCACATCTACACCTGCACCTACCCGACCAAGCAGGTGGGCGACGGCAAGATCAGGCTGGCCGGCTCCTGCGCCACCAAGGACGGCGCACCGGTGCCGATCCAGGGCGAAGGCGTCTTCACCAGCGACAGCATGCACATCGATGCGCGCGTGTCCCTGCAGGTCGGCGGCCTGAGCGTGCCGGTGCACGCGTCCACCGACGCGCACAAGCTGGGCGAGACCTGCCCCGAACCCGGCGCGCCGGCGAACTAACGGCCCTAAAACCGTATTCTAGAACGGAATTTCGTCGTCCAGGTCGGCGGAGAAATCCTCGCGCGGGGCCGAGCTTTGCGCCTTCGGGCCTGACGAGAAGCCGCCGTTGTAGCCGCCACCGCCCTCGCCCGCCTCGGCGTTGTCGCCGCGGCCGTCCAGCATGGTCAGCTCGCCGCGGAACTTCTGCAGCACGATCTCGGTGGAGAACTTTTCCACGCCCGAAGCGTCGGCCCATTTGCGGGTCTGGATCGCGCCTTCGATGTACACCTTGGCGCCTTTGCGCAGGTACTGCTCGCAGACCTTGACGATGTTCTCGTTGAACACCACCACCCGATGCCACTCGGTCTTTTCCTTGCGCTCGCCGGACCCGCGGTCGCGCCAGGTTTCCGAGGTCGCAACGCGCAGGTTCGCCACCCGATCGCCGGAGTTGAGCGAGCGGATTTCGGGATCGGCCCCGAGGTTGCCCACCAGAATGACCTTGTTGACGCTGCCCGCCATGTCGATTGTCCTAAGCTTCCGTGTTTGCGGGCTTGTCGCCCCATTCAAGTCGAGGGCCGCAAATCTAGCGAGCCGTTAACCGGCGGGCAAGGACTTTGTTCCTGTTTCGTTCAGGTCTGCGCCGTTCCGTCCACAGCCGATTTCACTTGGGCTGCATGGGCATGGCGCCGGGCACGGCCAGGCGGCCGTCGCCGGTCCGCACCAGGGCCGTGTAGCGCGGGCCTTCGAGGCTGGTGGAGGTCTGCACGCCCTCGGCCTCCAGGAACAGGAAATTGGCCTGATAGGCGCCGTAGATGTTCTGCTGGCTGCCACCCATGCGCAGGAACTTGATCCGCATGGCCTCGAGGTTGGCGGCGCAGGTCTCCAGGTTCGGCGCGTTCACAAGCTTGAAATACTTAAGCTTTCCGTCCTTCTGCGGCACCACGTGGTAGCAGACGCCGGTATCCCCCGGCGGTTCGGTGCGCGCTTCGCAGGCGGTGAGCGCCAGACCGGCGGCGGCGGTGACGACAAGGGCGATCAAGCGGTTCATGCGCCAAATCCTACACAAGTAAATCGCGATGCGCGAGCGGTCAGCCACTCCGGCTATCCGGCCGCTTCAGCCGGCCGCCGGACAGCCCGGCTGGTCCATCAGGGGGCGGAAGTTGCGGTTGTCGGCGGAGGCCTCCACCCGGCCCGGCACCAGCCGCAGGGTCTGCTGGCCCCAGCGGCCGTAGGCGGCGTCGCCCTGGCGCACGCAACGGCCGGCGAACAGGGTCTGGGCGCAGGCGGTGAGCGCCAGGTCCGGCGTGAGCTTGCGCCACTGGCCGGCGGCATAGCGCCAGCAGGCGTCGGCCGGTCCGCTGGCGGCCTGCGGCGCGGCGCTCGCGACCGTCACGGGCTCCGGTGCGGCCTCGACGGCCGGCTTGCCCTCAGCCGGCGGCAGGGGCGTGATCGCGGTCCCCGCCTGGCCGCCGGCGGCCAGGGCGCCGGACTGGTCCAGACCCACGTCCAGGGCGTCGGTGGAGACGCCGTTGCGCTTGGCGCACTCGGCGATGGTCATGTCGCCGACCGACTGGCCGGCCACGAAACAGCGCAGCGGCTTGGCCGGATTGATGTGGCCCTCGCTGGCGCCGGCGGCGTCGATCACCAGCCCGCCCTGTGAGGCGGGCGGCGGTGGCGCGGTCTCCCCGCGATGCTGCGCCACCAGCGCCCAGGCGATCGCCAGGCCCGCGACAAGCGCCACCGCGGCGCCGCCCAGCGCCAGCGCGATGCCGCGGTCCTTCAGGAAGTCCATGGCTTTCGCTAGACCTCGGGCGCCACGGTTTCAAGCGCCCCCGAGCGATCAGGCGAAGGTGCTGGTGCTCGGCGCGCTGTTGCCGCCGGTCAGGCGCGCCAGGCCGGCCTGCAGGTTGGCCAGCTCGTTGCTGAGATATTGCGGCACGGTGCCGCCCGTGCCGCCATTGGCCGCGGCCGAGGCCTGGGCCGGGTTCACCGGCGTCGCCGCGGTGACCAGCGCCTGGTAGGCCTTGCGGATAACGCCCTGGGCCGAGGCCACGACGGCCTTGGCGTGGCTGAGCTGGGCGGCGTTGTCGATGTTCAAGGTGCTGGCCAGGCCCAGGCCGAAGATCTGGGTTCCGCCGTCGGCCGGCGAGGTCGTGCTGCCCACCGTGACGGTGCCGCTGATCAGCCCTTCGGGAAGGCCGAGCGTCGGCAGCGCGTTCTTGTCGCCCGGGCCGCCGGTCAGGGTGACCAGCGAGGAGCCAAAGGCGGGCGTGAGCTTGAGCTGAGACTGGGTGCCGGTGTTCACCACCGTGGCGGTGAGTTGCGAGCCGCTGGCCCGCTGGATCTTGGTCGCGAGCGTCTGCAGGGTCTCGCCCGGATCGATGGTGACGGTGACGCCCGGCCCGGTAAGGCCGCCGACCACGAACTGTTCGCCGGCCCGAAGCGTGCTCTGCGAGCTCAGCTGCTGCGAGGTGTCGAAGGTCAGATTGCCTTTTGGCAGGCCCAGGCGGTCCAGGATGCTGGAGCCGGTGGTGTCGACGGCGATGGCGGTGGGCGCGGCCATGCCGTCCTTGCCGGTGAACCGCTGCGAATTCAGGATCGTGCCGTTGGCGATGTCGAGTTCGGCGAGGAAGCCGTCCTTGGTCCCGACCGGCGCCTGGCCCGGCAGATCGGTCCCGGCCTGGCCGCCGATCCACACCTGGCCGTTGGAGACCGAGAGCGCCGTGGCCCGGTCGTTGCCGGTCCCGCCGTAGTAGGCGATGGCGTCACCGGCGGTGGGGTTCAGGCTTTCGTCGACCTGGGCGGCGAAGGCGTCGCTGCCCCCCGACGCCGCCAGCGTGACGGTTCCCGCCGAGAGCGCGGGATTGGAGGTCGTGCCGGCGACCACCAGCTGACCGTTGTTCACTGCCAGGCCGCTGATGCTGCCGCCTTGCAGGTCGCCCAGGTCGCGGGTGTTCGACAGCACCGGGGTCCCAGACGAGATGTCGAAGCTGCGCAGCACCGCGTGTCCGCTCTCGACGCTGGCGGTGAACAGCGTGTTGCCGTCGACCGCCAGGCCCTTGGGCGTGTCCTGTCCCGCCGTGCCATACGACTGGGTGAAGACGGCGTGCGGCGTCCCGGTCGCCGAGGTCTGTAAGGCCTCGATATAGCCGTCGTAGCCGCCTTGCGGATTGACGCTGCTGCCCGGCATGGAACTCTGCGACTGGCCGGCGACATAGACCGTGCTGCCATCGGCGCTGAAGGTCACCTGGTTGGCCTGGTCCTGCAGGGTCGCGCCGCGACGGTCCGTCCACACCTCGTTGCCGCTGGCGTCGTAGAGGGTGGTGAAGCTGTCGGTCTGATCGGCCTCGCCGGTTTCGTTGGAATTCAGGGCGCCGTTGGTCGCGCCGTTCAGGGTGCCGGTGACCTGGCCCACCACCGCCACCTGCCCGGTCGACGAGACGGCGAGCCCGAGGCCCGACGCGCTATCCGAGGCGCCGAGCGTGCGCGTGTAGATCAGGTGGCCGGCGGAATCGTACTTCAGCAGCGCGACGTCCTGCGTCCCCTGCACGGACTGCCCTTCCACCGATCCGCTGACGTCGGCCAGCATGTACACCGACCCGTCCGCGCCGGTCTGCATGGCGTGGATCGTACCCACGCCGGTGTCGAGGTTCTCGGCGAAGACGCGCCCTGGCGTAAAGTTCGCCTGGCCCGGAATCTGCGGCGGGGCGGCGACGTTGGCGGTGTCGGTCTGGAACTTCACCAGCTGGTCGCGGGTGTCCGAGTCGCTGGTCGCGGGATTGTTGTCGGGGTCAGGATTGCCGACCGTCTGGCCCACATAGACCGCGCCCGCGGTCTGCGGCGCGCTGAAATTCACGGTCTCGCTGGTGCCGACGTTGATCTTGAGCGCCCACTGGTCGGAGGTCGGCGGCAAGGTGACCGTGGTGCCGCCCGCGGTGATCGTCTGCGCCTGGCCCGGGATGCGGTTGGTGGCGACCCTCGTCTGCACGCCAGCCGCGGCGAGCTGGCTGTTGATGTAGCCGATGACGTTGGCCAGGCTGCGCGGCTGCGCGCCCAGGTTCGACAGGTCGATCGGGACGTTGGTGGTCACCTTGTTCAGGGTGACGCCGATGTTGAACACCACGTTGCCGTCGAACGCCGGAACGTCGGCGGTGAGCGAGTTGGTCAGTGGCGGGGTGATATAGCTGCTCGTCGGCTTGTTGATCGCCAGCGTCGCGGTATCGCTGGTGGCGGTGGTTCCCTGCGTCACGCGCAGACCGCTCAGGCTGCTGGTGTCGATGTATTGCGAAAGCTGCGACAGGCCGCTGTCGAAGGCCTTGGAGAGCTGCGCCTGATACTGCGGCGAGATGCCCCCGGACGCCGCATTGGCCAGGTCCATCAGGGTCGACAGACCCTGGTACATTGTGAAGAGCTTTCGATAGTCCGTTGACGCGCCAGGCAAATCCAGTTGCGCGGCGCCCTCGTTGATGATCGCCTGCCCCGACAGGGCGGCGGTCACGTTGCTGTTGGATTGGTCGGCGGTCTCGCTCGAATTCCACGGCGGCGTCGGCGCCACGGGCTTGCTGGGCGTCGAGGAGTCGGAGCTGCTCGAGCTCGGCGCGATCAGGCTGGACAGGTCCATGCTGATGATGCCGTGGCTGTCGGCGGAGTTCGTCGTGCTGAACAGCCCCAGCAGGTAGCTATTGTTGACCGAGGAGACCATGACGCGCCTTGCGCGGAGCACACTGCTCCGCGCGTGGACTTTGCGGCCGCAACCCCTGCCCATTCGTTAAGACTTGGCCGATTTCACCTCGGCGGACCCGTTAATTCGGCCGTGTAAAACGGCCGCCGCGGGGTGGCCTTTCAGGCAAAGAAAAGGCCCGAGCGCCACTGCGGCCCGGGCCTTTCCTCACTAACGCCCCAACGGAACGGGTTTTACTTGAACAGCGACAGGATGATCTGCGGCGCCTGGTTGGCGATCGACAGCGCCTGGGTGCCGAGCTGCTGCTGCACCTGCAGCGACTGCAGACGGGCGCTTTCCCGCGCCAGGTCGGCGTCGACGAGGTTGCCGACACCGGTCTGCAGCTGATCGGACAGCTTCTGCACGAAGAGGTTGTGGTTGGAGATTTCCTTGGCCTGCGAGCCCAGGTTGCCCAACGCCTGGTTGGTGTTGAGGATCGAGGCCGAAAGCTGCGCCAGCGCGATACTGGCGGTGGCCACGCTGGTGATCGACGAGGTCGACGGCAGGGTGATGATCGCGCCGCCGAGCGTCAGGTTCTGGCTGGAAAGCGTGATCGTGCCCGTGGCGTCCGCATTGGCGATGAACTTGATCTGAGCCACGCTGCCGTCGAGCAGGTTCGCGCCATCGAAGTTGGCGTTCTGCACGATCGAGGTGATCTGCCGAAGTTCGGACTTGAAGGCCGAGTCCAGCGCATTGCGCGAGGCGGTGTCGATCGACGGGTCGAGCGCGCCGACCACGTTGGCCTTCATCTGCACCAGCAGATCGGAGATCGTGGCGCCGGCGGTGGACGCCACGTCGGCGATCGAGGTCGCCCGGTTCAGGCTGGACTGCACCGACCCCAGCGAGCCGATATCGGCCCGCTGCCCCTGGGCGATGGCCCAGACCGCGGCGTTGTCCTTGGCGTTGTTGATCGCCAGGCCGGTGCTGATGCGATTCTGCACGTCCTGCAGTTGAGTGCTGGTGTTGTTCAGGTTCTGCAGCGCGATCAGGGCTGCATCGTTGGTATGTACGCTCAGCGCCATTGCGGATCTCCTCGTGCCCGCCCTGATCGCAATTAAGCGAGTCGCGGGCCTGTTCGCCGAGGAAGCTATGGAATCGTGGTTGGCAGATGGTTAACGACAACGCCGATTGCCGCCTCGGATGACCGAAGCGGTTAAGACTTTTCAGTTCGCTCCCTCGTGGGGAGCCGGATCAGGCCTTGGTTCTTACGACGTTGCCGGCTTCGTAATCGAGCTGCTCCCGGAGCTGCAGCACCTGCTCTCTGGGCAGCTGCTGGATCACTTCACCGGTGAGCCGATTGACCGTCTTGTACACGTAGGAATTGGTGGCCTTGTCCTCTTCGATGACCAAACGCATGTCCACCGGATCCGGGCCTTGCGCGACACTCTTGGCGGCGGACCCTGTGTCGGGGCGCTGCTGAGGGGGCGTTTTCTGGCCGAAGGTGGGATCGGGGGTGGCTGCGAAGGCCGCAACCTTGTTGTCCATCTCTGCTGTCGCAGGCGCTCACGCGCCGGCGCTCCAATGAAGGAAAAAGCGTCGGCGGGAGGCTAGAAGCCCCCCGCCGCCGCCAAACGACCTACTTGAAGAGGCCGAGAAGGATCGAGGACGACTGGTTGGCGATCGAGAGCGCCTGAATGCCCAGTTGCTGCTTGGTCTGCAGCGCCTGGAGATTGGCGCTTTCCTTCGCCAGGTCGGCGTCCACCAGGTTACCCACGCCCACGTCGATCGTGTTCTGCAGGTTCGTGATGAACGTCTGGTGCGACCCCAGCGCCTTGCTGCCCGTACCGAGCTTCCCGAGGGCGCTCGAAACGTTGGCGATCGAGGCGTTGAGCGCCGCGATCTGGATGCTGGCGGCGGCGGTGGTGCCGATGGAAGCGGCCGCCGCAACCGTGACGTTCGCACCGCCCAGAGTCAGGCTCTGGTGCGCGACGCTGATCACCTGGCTGCCGGAATCGTTGGCCAGGGCCTGCAGCTGCGTGGTGCCGCCGTCGATCAGGTTCGCGCCGTTGAACACGGCGTTGGACGTGACCGTCGTGATCTGATTGCGCAACGAGATGAATTCGTTGTTCAGAGCCGCGCGGCTGGTGGTGTCCAGAGTGACGTCAACGGCCGCCAGGGCCTTTTCCTTCATCTGGTTCAGCAGGTCAGAGACGGTGGAGCCGGCCGACAGCGCCACATCGACGGTCGATTGACCGCGTTGCAGCGAAGAGATGACCGAGTTCAGCGCCTGAGAGGTCGCACGCTGGTTCTGCGCGATACCGAAGATAGCGGCGTTGTCCTTAGCGGACGACACCTTGAGGCCGGTGTTGATGCGGTTCTGAGTCGTCTGCAGTTGCGACTGCGTGGTGCTCAGGTTTTGGAGCGCAATCAGGGCGCCGGCATTGGTGTTGACGGAAAAGCTCATTGGGTAGTCCTTTTCTCAGGTCTTCGGCCGTCGTTTTGGCAGCCGTGAGCGTTTTGCTCGGGGGCGTAAGCAGCAAGCATCGGGCCATTTCGCCCACCTCGGGACTCACTCATAAGCTATTGAAATTATGCCGTTATACCCTCATTAAGCACGTTCTGGCCCGGCAGTTTTTGCCGAGCTGGAGCCCTGATCGGCAATTCCTGCCGGGCTCACTCGGCAGAATGCGCAGGGCGCCATGGAAAACGCCCGCGCAGGGGCTGCGCGGGCGTTCGGAACTCCGGCGGAAACGAGGGTTTCGGCGATCAGGCGGCGACGCCCGCGGCCACCGACTTGGGGGCCAGACCCTGCATGATCATGCGGTTGATCTCGATCAGCGACTCGATGGTGTCCTCGCGGCGAACCACCTTGCTCGTCTGGCGGCCGACCCAGATGGCCAGCGAGATGATCGAGGCGCGCAGCTGCGCCGGCAGGGCGTTGCCCGGATTCGAGCAGTCCTCGCTGAGCGCCGTCCAGACACGGCGATTCCAATCCAGCGCATCGATGCGCGCGGCGACGTCGTGGGGATCGGCCTTGGCCGCCTCCATCAGGGCCAGGGTGACCTGCGCGAACAGCCGATATTCGGTCTCGCGCGGACTTTCCGTCCTAACCGCCGCCTGGTGGTACGCTCGAAGGGACATTCCCGAGCCTCTCCTCTTCGTAGTCCATCAATTTGCGGCAGCGCATCAGCGCCTTGTAGTATTCCCGCTCCATGCAGTTCTTGGAGATCTCCACACATTCGGTGAGGATCGCGGGATTGCCGATCACGTTCATGAATTCGGTCAGGCGGCGCACGAACTCGTCGTAGTAGCGGTCGGCTCCGGCCTCATCGAGATACATCATCATGACCGGGAAATAGATATGCCGGGCAGGCGTATTGACCTCGTCTTCCTGCATGATGTCCTTCTCACGAAGGACGGAGGCCTTGTTCTGCAGGACGAGCACGCCTCGGCGGTCTCCGTTCTGCACGACGGCGCCGTTGAGAACGAACTTCTCCCCCGGCTTCAGCGACAATTTTAGCGGCAAACCCGCCTCCCGATCTCAGCGCGTGACGAACCGCCTCTCGCGATTCGAATGACCCATAGTCGCCTTCTGCAGGGCCCGGCGCACGAGAGAGTTAGTCGGCGCCGGGTTAACGCCCGATTGCTCGCCGAGATTTTGCGCGAACTTGCGTAACCACACTCAGGTTCAGGCGCGACCTTAAGCTGGCATTAGCCATGTTCGCCGAAAAGCTGGAGCTTCCATCGGGAGACTTCAGTCCTATGCCGCGCCAGGCCTTGCCGACCGCCACCTCCGCCCAGGCGCTGCACTCCGCGATCCCGGCGCAACCCGGGTTTTCGTCCGGCGTCGCCGGCGAGGCCGGGTCCAACGCGGCGCTCGAGAAGCTGAACGCCGCCGTCGCCGAGCTCAAGGCGCTGGCGCTGGCGCCCCTGCTGCAACGCGCCATCGACGCCATCCGGGCCGAGGACGCCACCACGGCCTACGAGTGCGCCGTCAAGGCGCTCGAACTGGATGAGCACAGCGGCCTTGGTTGGTATCTCCTGGGGATCGCGCTGGAGCGGCGCGGCGATTTCGCCAACTCCATCCGCGCCTATGAAGCGGCGCTGAAGCTGTTGCCGGACCACGGCGAGGTGGCCTGCGACCTGGGACGCCTGGCGCTGCGGCTGGGCATGAAGCCGGAAGCCGAAGAGCTGTTCCGGCGCTTTCTCGCGCGCTACCCCGACGACGCGGAGGCCGCCAACAACCTGGTCTGCGCGCTGCGCGACCAGGGCCGCGCCGACGAGGCCATCGAGAACCTGCGGGCGGCGATCCTCAAGGCGCCCGACAACCCCATGCTGTGGAACACCATGGGCACGATCATGTCCGACCAGGGCGACTTCCCCAACGCCCAGGTGTTCTTCACCGAAGCCCTGCGGCTCGATCCCGAATTCCCCAAGGCGCGGCACAACCTCGCCACCGTCTTGCTGATGCAGGGCGACATCGAGGGCGCCCTGGTCGAGAACCAGGCGGCGATCGCCAAGGTCAGGGCCGAGGACGACCGCCAGATGATGCGGCTCGCCCGCTCGACCATGCTGCATTGCGTGGGGCGGATCGGCGAAGGCTGGGACGAGTACGAATCCCGCATCCATCCGCAGTTCAACGGCCGCACCGCCTTCGCGATCGACCGTCCGCGCTGGGAGCCCGGCGCGGACCTGGCCGGCAAGTCGTTCCTGGTAATCTGCGAGCAGGGCCTGGGCGACGAGATCCTGTTCGCCAACGTCCTGCCCGACGTGCTCGAGCGCCTGGGACCCAAGGGCAAGCTGACGCTGGCCGTGGAGGCGCGGCTCGTGCCGTTCTTCCAGCGTTCGTTCCCCACCGCGACGGTCGGCGCGCACGCGACCTACGAAATCAGCGGCCGGCTGACCCGCGTGGTGCCGTTCATCGGCGACGGCGCGGCGATCGACCTGTGGGCGCCGGAAGCCTCGCTGATGCGCGAGTTCCGCCGCTCGCTGGCGGACTTCCCGGCCCGGCCCAGCTTCATGACCGCTGACCCCAAGCGCGTCGCCCATTGGCGCAAGGTGCTGCAGACGGCGCCGGCGGGCCTAAAGGTCGGCCTCCTCTGGAAAAGCGCGATCAGCCGCGATTCCCGTCACCGTTATTTCTCCCCGTTCGCGGCCTGGGCGCCGGTGCTGGCGCAAAAGGGCGTGACCTTCGTCAACCTGCAGTACGGCGACTGTTCCGAGGAACTGGCCGCCGCCAAGCGCGATTTCGGCGTCGAGATCTGGTCGCCGCCCGGCATCGATCTGAAGCAGGACCTGGACGAGGTCGCCGCCCTCTGTTGCGCCATGGACCTGGTGGTCGGGTTCGCCAACGCCACCTGGAACATCGCCGCCGCCTGCGGCGTGCCGAACTACCTGATCTCGGTGCCCGGCGCCTGGACGCGGCTGGGGACCCTCACCTCGCCATGGTATCCCGCCACCCGGGTCTTCCTGCCGCCGGGCTTTGGCGAATGGGATACGGTCATGGGCGAGATGGCCGACGCGCTGGGCGCCTTCGTCTCGGAACACTGACGCTGATTTGGGGTTCATCCCTCGAAGCCGAGGAGACGCCCGATGCCAGATCCGAACGACGCCTTCGACGACGCCGACCCGCAGGACAGCGCCGAGGCCTTTGACGAGGACAACCTCGATTCCGACGAACTGCGCGGCGAGATGCGAACCTTCGAGGAACTGGACGACGTCCTGGACGTGACCCAGGCCGATGGCGACCGCGACGAGGACGAGGCGCTGGCCCTCGACGCCGACGCGTTCGACGAAGACGCCGTCGACGACGCCGACACCGAGGAAGATCACGAACTGAACTACCGCGCCGCCGCCGAGACACGTGAGGACGACCTTGACGGCCAGGGTCCGGAGGACGGCTACGATGAAGACCGCCTGTCCGCCCGCGACCTCGAAGGCCTGGACCAGATCGGCGACGCCGACACGGTCGAGGGGGGCGAGGACGACGTCACCGACTTCCAGGCGACGAACCTCTCCGACGCCGACCTGCAATCGATGGGCTATTCGGAGGCCGGGCGCGACGGGACGGTGCGCGCCAAGTCAGACACCTAAGCGGGCAGGTCGAAGCCCCGGGTCACGAGGCGGGTGCGGCTGGCCGCCCGCGCCGCCGCCCAGTCGGATTTCAGGAGGCCCAGACCCACGACATCGGCGGGCAGGCCGTCCTTACGCACGTGCTGGCGGAACAGGGCCTCGCGCTGGAAGCCAAATCCCTCGTGCAGCCGCCAGACCGGCTCGTTGTCGACCAGCACCTCGCACCAGAGCTTGTTGAGTCCCAACTCGCCGAACACGTGCTCGATCACCCAGTACTCCACGAAGGCGCCGATCCCCTGCCCGCGCGTCGACGGATCGGCCAGGTAGTAGGCCCAGGAGGTGCGGCCATGCTCGGGGGCCAGGTCGTAGAGGTTGGCCAGGCCGACCGGCGTCCCGTCGGCCTCGATGATCCAATAGCGCCGGCGCGCGTCGCCCAGCGCGCCGACGAACCACAGGTCGTGCTCCTCGGCGCTGATCAGGTGGTCGGAGTACATCCAGCGCGCGACCTCCGGCAGGTTGCGCCAGACCAGCAGCCGCCCGCTGTCCTCGGCCGCCAGGGGCCGCAGCACCACCTTCACCGCGCCGCTCATGCCGGGACCTTGGCGGAGTTCACCGGCAGGGCGACGACCGCCTCCGAGGTAAAGGCCGGATCGAAGGGATAGAGCTTGGCGTAGACCTCGCGCACGAAGACCAGATCCTCCGGCAGATCCACCGTCCAGCGCAGCGCCGCCCAGCTGTCGTGCCGCGCCACCCCGGCCAGCTTATAGGTCTGCGGCCGGCGGTAGATATAGGGCGTCACGTGCTCGCGCTCATAGGGGTCGGCGGCGAGTTCGGCGGCTTCTATCAACACCTGCGTGCGGATCACCTCGGCGTCGAGGCCATGCGGATAGGTGCGGGTCCCGAGCGTGTTGGAGGTGTAGTCCGCGCCCACGGCGTGATGGTGCTCGATCACCTGGTCGATCAGGCCGGGGTCGGCCAAGGGGCAATCGGCGGTCAGCCGCACCACGGCGGCCGCGCCTGGCAGCAGGGCGGCCGCGCCCCGGAAGCGCTCCAGCACATCGTCCAGCGGCCCGCGGTAGACCGGCAGGCCCAGGCGCTCGATATAGGCCGCCAACGGGTCGTCGCTGGCGTCGACGCTGGTCGCCACGACCAGCATGTCGATGCGCTTCGAACGGCGCAGCCGCTCCAGCTGGCGGCCGATCATCGGCTCGCCCAGCACCGGCGCCATGACCTTTCCCGGCAGCCGGGACGAGGTCATGCGGGCCTGTAGGATGGCGAGGTTCAAGTGGCTTTGGCCTCTAAAGACGCCTCACCTAGCGCCGACTCTGCACGCCCGACAACCTGACGCTTACGCCGCAGCCGTCTGCGGGCAAAGCCGCTTGCAAGCCGCGCGCACGGCTTTAGGCTGGCGCAAACAAACAACTGTTCGAACTTGGGCTTAGACGCCCACCCGCGGGGATCCCAATGAGCCAGCGTTTCGAAGGCACCGAGAACTACATAGCCACCGAGGACCTGAAGGTCGCGGTGAACGCCGCCGTGGCGTTGGAGCGGCCGCTGCTGATCAAGGGCGAACCCGGCACCGGCAAGACGGTCCTGGCCTACGAGATCGCCAATGCGCTCGGCGCCGAGCTGATCACCTGGCACATCAAGTCGACGACCAAGGCCGCCCAGGGCCTCTACGAGTACGACGCCGTCACCCGCCTGCGCGACAGCCAGCTGGGCGACGAGCGGGTCAAGGACGTCCGCAACTACATCAAGAAGGGCAAGCTCTGGGAGGCGTTCACCGCCGAGAAGCGCCCGGTCCTGCTGATCGACGAGATCGACAAGGCCGACATCGAGTTCCCGAACGACCTGCTGCAAGAACTCGATCGGATGGAGTTCTACGTCTACGAGACCAATGAGACGATCAAGGCCGCGGTCCGGCCGATCGTGATCATCACCTCGAACAACGAAAAAGAGCTGCCGGACGCCTTCCTGCGCCGCTGCTTCTTCCACTACATCCGCTTCCCGGAAGCCGAGACGATGAACGAGATCGTCGATGTGCACTATCCGAACATCAAGCAGAAGCTGGTCGCCGAGGCGCTGCGGATTTTCTACGACATGCGCAAGGTGCCGGGCCTGAAGAAGAAGCCCTCCACCTCGGAGCTGCTCGACTGGCTGAAGCTCCTGATGGTCGAGGACATCGACGCCGAGGCGCTGAAGGAAAAGGACCCCACCAAGCTGATCCCGCCGCTGCACGGGGCGCTCTTGAAGAACGAGCAGGACGTGCACCTCTTCGAGCGCCTGGCGTTCCTGGCGCGGCGCGAGGGCGCGGGGTCGCGGCCTGGGCAATAGGCGCCACGTAACCGGCGTTACATCGAATTCACTCGCCTTTTGAAGGGGCTCCGGTCAGGTTTCGCAACGAGAGGGACTGGAGCCTTTTTCATATGAAGCCGCTGTTCACGCTTTCCGCCTGCGGGCTCGCGCTGATGAGCCTTTCGGCCTGCGGCCCCACCACGCCGCCGACCGCGCGCGTGGCGCTGGACTGCCCGTCGGATCAGGGCGACCTGAAGCTTTCGACCGTGGCGCCGGACAAGAAGACCTGCAGCTACACGAGCCGCAATGGCGATGAGGTGTCGCTGCGCCTGCTCCCGGTGTCCTCCACCTACGAAGCGGCCTTGCTGCCCATCGAAACCGAACTTCAGGGCGAGCAGGAGGTCGCGGCGCCGGGCGCCGACGCCAAGGCGGCGGGAACGCCGGTCGACACCAAGGCCGCCAAAAACGCCGCCGCCGACGCGGCCAAGGCCGCCCAGCAGGCCGAGAGCGACGCCTTCAACGATCTGCGCAAGGCGCGCAAGGAGGCCGACAGCGACGGCGACCACGACAAGGGCAATGGCTCCGACCACGTCTCGATCGGCGGCGGCACGATCGTCGCCGACTCCGGCGCGCATGGCGACCACGCCAACATCAACCTGCCCGGCATCCACATCAGCGCCGACGACGACAAGGCCAATGTCAGCGTGGGCGGGGTGCATGTGGACGCCGGCGAGGACGGGGCGACGGTGCGCATGTCGCGCGACGTGCGCCTGCGCGGCGAGGCGCTGTCACGTGAGCGCCGCGGCTTCCGGGCGACCTACATCCTGGCCAAGGACAATCTGAAGGACGGCTGGAAGGCCGTCGGCTACGAGGCGGCTGGGCCCAAGTCCGGCCCGATCACCGTGGCGGTGTTCAAGGCCCATCACGGCGATCATCACGACGTCTCCGAAGACGTCAAACGCCTGGTCCGCAAGAACGCGGGGGTCTAACCTCCGGCGCGCACGATCTTTTTGAGCGTTTGACAGCGCTCGGTCGGCTTTTTCGAGCGCGTGACAATGCAACGCCCGTGGCTAAGCTTTTCCTGAGTTTTCAGGAGGCGAGCGATGATCGGCGCCATCTTTTCCACGGCGGTGCTGTTGCTGCTGCAGGCCGCGCCCGAGGCGGCCGCGCCAGCTTCGACTCCAGTGTCCGCGCCAACGGCGGCGCCGGCCACTCACGCGGTGAGCCCGGTGACCGTCACCTCGGGGCGAAAGGCGAGCGCGCCCGACCCGGCGGAGATGATCTGCCATAAGGAGCCGGTGATCGGCAGCCTGTTCCCCAAGGAGGTCTGCGCCCGGCGGGACGAGATCGCCGAACGCCGCCGCGTCGACCAGGCCACCACGCGAGCCGCCCAGGCTCAGCGTCCGTGGAAGGATCCCGGCGGCTGATCCTCAGCCGGCGGGCTGCACCTCGACCACCTTGTAGGTGAGCGGCCGGCCGTCCTCGTCGGTGACGGTGACGTATTCGCCGACCGCGAAGCGGTGCTGGCCAAGGCGGAAGGGCTGTTCGTCCTCGGCCACGTCGTCCTCGTCATAGTCGAAGAACCAGCGCTGGCCCTTGCGCGAGAGGCGCCCGTCGCTGGGGTCCTCGTCCGGCGCGAAGCGGCGCACGGTGCAGGCGTCGCGCGCCTTGGCGTAGGCCGCCTCGTCCAGGTGTCCGTCATCGGTCAGCGGCGCGGTGAGCGCATAGCCGCGGTGGTCGTCGCCACCGGCGAATTCGGTGCCAGGGTTGCGGGCAAGCCGCATGACGATGCGCGACAGAGTCATTGGACGTCCTCGATGACAGCTAGTGAGATAGAAACAGCGAAGGCTCGTCAGAGTTCAACAGACTGCGCGTTGTGCCGCCAAAAATGAACTCCTGGAGACGCGGATGGCCAAAGGCGCCGGCCACCAGGATATCGGCCCCCGCCTTCTTGGCCGCATAGAGCAGCAGCGGGGCGGCGTCGCCGCTGTCGGGCAGGATATCGATCTGGGCGTCGACGCCGCGCGCGGCGTAGTAGGATTTCAGCCGCCCGGGATCGAAACTGCGGGAGCTCGCCTTGGGCGCGGCCAGGATCACCGCCTTCTTGGCCTTTTCCAGCAGCGGCAGGGCCAGCCGCGCGGCGCGGCTGGCCTCCTTGCCGCCGTCCCAGGCCACCGCGACCGTGCCGCCGACCTTGAGGCCCTCGCGCGCGATCAGCACCGGGCGCTGTTCGTCGGCCACCATTTGCTGGAAAGCCTCGGCCAGGGGGCCCCGGCCCCGCGCGGAGTCCGAGGTGAACACCACCACGTCGGAAAGCCGGCTCTCCGCCGAAAGCCCCGCCCAGACAGGGGTCTGCAGGGCGATGAAGCGGGCCTTGGCGTAGGTGGTGGTCTCCAGCGCGGCCCGAGCGCTCTTCTCGCCGGCGTCGGCGGCTTCCTTCAGGGACTCCAGCGCGGCGGTCTGCACACCGCCCAGGAACCCCTCGCCCATCCAGGGCATCACGTCGGCCACATCGGCGGGGGTGTAGGCGGCGACCATCTCGGCGTCGAACGGTTTGGCCAGCATCACCGCCGCCGCCACCGCCGCCTTGTCGCCCGCGCCGCCGGACAGCGGCGCCATGATCCGAGCCCAGCTCATCGGTTCGGCTCCTTCTTGCGTGAACGTCAGCCCCATTTTGGCGATTGGGGGCCTATGCTCGCATTGATATTTGCCAAGGCATGGGTCAGGTCACGCTCTTGCGTGGGATTGGCTTGACTGTGGAGGGAATGCTTTCGTGAGGAAAGGGCTGCGTCGTTCAAAGTCGGAACCCCGCGCCTGGCAACGCATGCTGTCGGGCCGCCGGTTGGACCTGCTCGACCCCTCGCCGATGGACATCGAGATCGAGGATATCGCCCATGGCCTGGCCCGCGTCGCGCGCTGGAACGGCCAGACCACCGGCGAGCACGCCTTCTCCGTCGCCCAGCATTCGGTCGTGGTCGAGGAGATCGTCGCCCACATCCAGCCGGGGGTGGCGCCGCGCTGGCGGCTGGCCGCCCTGCTGCACGATGCGTCGGAGTATGTGATCGGCGACATGATCTCGCCGTTCAAGGCGGCGCTCGGCGTCAACTACAAGGATTTCGAGGAGCGGCTGGAGACCGCGATCCACGTCCGCTTCGGTCTGCCCGCCAAGACACCGGGCGAGATCAAGCGGCTGATCAAACAGGCCGACCGGGCCTGCGCCTTCTTCGAGGCGACCCAGCTGGCGGGGTTCAACCACGCGGAATCCCTGGCGTTTTTCGACGCGCCGCCAAAGGGCTACAGCCTGACCATCGACCCCCTGCCGCCGGCCGCGGCCCAGGCGCGCTACATCGAGCGCTTCCATGTGCTCTCGGACGCCGCCGGCTACACCACCGGCGCCGGGGCTTTCGACACCGAATGAGCGGCGCCGCCGACAGCCCCCGGTCCGATGGGAACGTCGTCATCGGCCTCTCGGCCGTGGTGGTGGCGATCCAGGACGACGACGCCGTCGTGCTGACCGTGCGCCCGCCCGGCGCGACCGCCGAGGGCCTGCCGTTCGGACCGTTCGATCCGCTCGGGCACCGCACCTTCGAGCTCGCCATGCGGGCCTTCGTGACCGAGCAGACCCGCTTCACGCTCGGCTATGTCGAGCAGCTCTACACCTTCGGCGACAAGGGCCGCGACGCGCCGCTGGCCGACATGAGCGGTGGGGCCGATATGGGCGCGCGCTCCGACCATGGCCGGGTGATCTCCGTGGGCTACCTGGCGCTGGCGACGGCGGCGGTGGACACCCATGCGCCGGGCTCGGAGTGGCGGCCCTGGACGCGGTTCTTCCCCTACGAGGACTGGCGGGAGGGCCGGCCCGCCGCCCTGCCGCTGATCGAGGACGCGCTCTGGCGATGGGCGGCCAACGACGGGCAGCGCATGGCGCGTGCGCGCCTGCTGTTCGCGCTCGACGGCGCGCCCTGGAACGAGGAGCGGGTGCTGGAGCGCTATGAGCTGCTTTACGAAGCCGGCCTGGCCCCGGAGGCCGCCCGCGACCGGGGCGAGGTCGCCGCGGCCATGTCCGGCCCGCTCAGCGCCGCGCTCGGCGAGCCCATGCTGAGCGACCACCGCCGCATCCTGGCGACCGCCGTCTCCCGCCTGCGGGGCAAGCTGAAGTACCGCCCGGTGGTGTTCGAGCTGATGCCCGAGGCCTTCACGCTCTCGGCCCTGCAGCGGGCGGTGGAGGCGATCGCCGGCGTGCCGCTGCACAAGCAGAACTTCCGCCGCGCCCTGGAGCGCGCCGAACTGGTCGAGGGCCTGGGCCGCATGGACGCCGACACCGGCGGGCGCCCCGCCGAACTCTACCGCTTCCGCCGCGAGATCCTGGGCGCGCGCCCGGTGTCGGGGCTCAGCCTGCCGCTGCTGCGCGACTAGGTTGAAGACTCAATTATTCGCACGCTCAAATCCGTCATCCCGGCCGCAGCGTAGCGGAGAGCCGGGACCCAGGGGTTCAGGCTGTGCGGTTGCCCCTGGGTCCCGGGTCGGCTCTACGGCCGCCCGGGATGACGGGAATTTTAAGATATTGATTTTTATATACTATAATTGAGTTTTCAGCCTAGACCGCCTCACGCGCGGCGGGCGGTGCGCCTTGGCGCGCCGCCCATTCCGCTTTCAGCTTGGCGCTGGTGTCGCGGCTGCCGTCGGGGGTCCAGCCGGGGGCGCCGAACAGCCAGCCCAGGATGTGGCGGGGCGAACGCGCGATGTCCTGGGCGATGCCGATCCACTCGTGGAAGGCGACGCGCACGATGTTGAAGGTGCCCAGGTTGTGGACCAGGCCGTAGCGCGGCGCCTCTTCGTCCAGCTCCGGCTGGAAGGTGCCAAACAGGCGGTCCCAGATGATCAGGATGCCGGCGTAGTTCCGGTCGAGGTAGCGCGGGTTCCTGGCGTGGTGCACCCGGTGGTGCGAGGGGGTGTTGAACACCGCCTCGATGGGCCTGGGCAGCCGGCGGATCGCCTCGGTGTGGATCCAGTACTGGTAGACCAGGCTGACGTTCTTCTCGATCAGCACCATGACCGGCGGGAAGCCCAGCAGCGACAGCGGCAGCCACAGCGCCCAGGTCCCCGCGATCCCGCCGGTCCAGGTCTGCCGGAGCGCCGTCGAGAGATTGTAGTGCTGCGAGGAGTGGTGGTTGACGTGCGCCGCCCACCAGAGCCGCCGCTCGTGGCTGAGGCGATGGAACCAGTAGTAGGTCAGGTCCTCGGCGAAGAACACCAGAACCCAGGCCCAGACGGCGGTCATCGGGATCGTGAAGATGCGGTGCTGATAGATCCAAATGGCGGCGGCGAAGCTGGCGCCGGCGGTCAGCAGGCCGGCCAGAGAAGACACCAGGCCCATGGTCAGCGAAACCGCGGTGTCGGCGGTCTCATAGTCGGCTTTCAGCTTGCCGAACCGCGCCAGCACGATCTCCAGGATCACCGTCAGGACGAAGAAAGGCGTGGCCAGGGTGATGACCAGATCGGGGTTCGTCACGCAGCCAACTCCTTCGGCGGCCAGGCCGTCATGGCCAGCACCGCGCGCGGTGCGGCGACGTCGCCGAAGGCGATGCTGAGGCGGCCGTCCCGGAAGCTCGCCGCGGCGGCCTGGCGCCAGGGGACCTGGCGGGCGGCGTAGCCGAGGCCCATGCGGGTGAGCACCAGGGCCCGGTCGCCGGAGCGCGCGACGCATCCCTTGCCGTCCGCCGCCAGCCAGAGCCCGTCGAGGGTCCGGCCGGGAAACTCGTCGGCAAGCCACCGGCGGGCCGTGGCCTCGTCCAGCGGCGGCGCAGGGCGCCCCTGCGTCGCCCAGGCGGCCAGACCCACCATGGCGGCGACGGCGACGGCGGAAATGGCGAACTGGATGAGGGCGGCGCTGTTCACCGCCGGAAGCTGGCGATGCTCGCCCTCCGGGTCAAGAAAAAGCCCTCCCGCGAACGGGAGGGCTTTCCGACGCGGCCTTACGCCCGCGAGGTCTTAGAACTTCCGGACGTAGGCGACCGACCAGACGTTGGCGTCGCCGCCTTTGTTCTGGAACTGCTCGCGGGTGTAGTCGGCGCGGATGCCGTTCTTGCCGTCGAAGCTGTACTGGCCGCCGACGCCGTAGTTCCAGGAGTCGCCCTTGGCGTCCGCCGTCACGCCCGCCACCGAGCCTGTGCCGTCGGAGTGGCCATACCCGACCCGAGCCAGCAGGTCGAAGTTGGGCGAGAGCGGCAGGAAGCCCACGCCGTAGATGGCCTCCTGGCTCTTCAGCTTCACCTTCGCGTCCACGCCGCCCACGGTGACGGTGTCATCCTTGACGCCGCCGGCCAGTTCGCCCTCGACGCCGAAGTACTGGCCGAAGCGGGCGCCCAGGCGGCCCTGGATCGAACCCAGGTTCACGTGGTCGAGGTCGGTGTCGGCGTAGCCGAGGGTTCCGTAGAAGGTCGTGCCGGTATTGGCCGCGGCGGTCTGCGCCATGGCGGCGGCCGGCAGGGAAAGCGCGATCGCCGCGGCGGAGACGGCGAGAGTGGAAAGTTTCATTGGAGTAGATCCTTACGAGTACACACAAACAGCCCAACCCTTGTGGGGTTCGGCTCCAAACGCGGCCCTGCGTTGTCGGTTCGGCCTTATTGATATGGCGAACGCCGTATGTGGCTCGTGGGCCACGCACGCCCCTCGGGGGGCGGCTTGCGGCCACTCAACCTGCGGGAGCTTTTGAGCGGGGCGCGGCGTGCTATCACTCCGCCTTCGCCGCCGGAGAGAGCCCTTGACCGAAGCCGTGATCGCCGCCACCGGGCTCTATACGCCGCCCTACAGCCTCTCCAACGCCGAGCTAGTGGAGACCTTCAACGCCTATGTGGAGCGCTTCAACGCGGCCAACGCGCAGGCGATCGCGGCCGGCGAGACGGCGGCCCTGACACCCTCCTCGGTCGAGTTCATCGAGAAGGCCTCGGGCATCAAGGCGCGGTATGTGGTCGACAAGACCGGCCTGGTGGACCCCGACGTCATGCGTCCGAACATCCCCGAACGCTCCAATGAGGAGCTTTCGGTGCTGGCCGAGATGGCGGTCGTGGCGGCCAGGCAGGCGATCGAGCGCTGGGGCAAGCCCGCCAGCGAGATCGACGCGGTGATCTGCGCCGCGTCGAACATGCAACGCGCCTATCCGGCCATGGCCATCGAGGTGCAGCAGGCGCTGGGCGTCGGCGGCTTCGCCTTCGACATGAACGTCGCCTGTTCCTCCGCCACGTTCGGGATCAAGACGGCGGCGGACTTCGTGACCTCGGGCTCGGCGCGGGCCGTGCTGATGGTCAATCCGGAGATCTGTTCGGGGCACCTGAACTTCCGCGACCGCGACAGCCACTTCATCTTCGGCGATGTGGCGACCGCGGTGATCGTCGAGGCTTCGGACCGGGCGGGCGCCGGCGGCTGGGACATCCTGGGCACGCGGCTGAAGACCCAGTTCTCGAACAACATCCGCAACAACTTCGGCTTCCTGAACCGCGCGGCGCCGGAAGGGGTTGGGGCCGTCGACAAGCTGTTCGTGCAGGAGGGCCGCAAGGTGTTCCGCGAGGTGGTGCCGCTGGTCAGCGACATGATCGTCGAGCACGCCGGCGACCTGGGGATCGACCCGACGGGCCTAAAGCGCCTCTGGCTGCACCAGGCCAACATCAACATGAACGAGATGATCGGCCGCAAGGTGCTGGGCCGCGATCCGGCGCCCGGCGAGAACGTCATCATCCTGGACGAGTTCGCCAACACCTCCTCGGCCGGCTCGATCATCGCCTTCCACCGCGCCAACGACGACTTCGCGCCGGGCGAGATGGGCCTGATCTGCTCGTTCGGGGCGGGCTACTCAGCCGGGACCGTGTTCGTCAGGAAGCGCTGACCCAAATCCGTTCATCCCGGCGAAAGCCGGGACCCACGGGGCGTTTGCGCCTCAGTGCGGCGCTTCAGACTCGGCTTGGGCCCCGGCGTTCGCCGGGGTGATCGGTGTTTGAGAGGGCGGATGCGCCGCCTTCCAGTCCATCATCGCCTGCACCCGCGCGCGCACCGAGGGGTGGTCGTAGAAGATGAACTCCTCAAGCTTGGACGGGCTGTCGGCGCGGTATTCGATGGTCTTGACCAGCGCCTTGGCCAGGCCGTCCGGCTCGTTGAAGTGGACCACCGAGAAGTGGTCGGCGTCGGCCTCGCCCCAGCGGCTGAAGCTGTTGGTGATCGGCGTCGCCAAGAGGGTCAGCACGGTGATGATGATCGAGATCACCGGGAAGCCGGCCGGGTCGGCGATGCCGGTGACGCCCTTGGCGCCCAGCACCCTCGCCGTCCAGCCGAAGAGGCGGCTCACCAGGAACAGGCCGACCAGCGCCACCAGCCCCTGGAACAGCGCGCCCAAGAGGACGTGCTTGCGCACATAGTGGCCCATCTCGTGGCCCACCACGCCCTTCACCTCGGCGAGGTCGGCGTCCTTCTTGAACATCACGTCGCTCATGGCGACGCGGCCGTAGCCGAACAGGCCGCCGGCGTTGGCGGTGTAGCGGTTGGATTGCTTGGAGCCGTTGTAGATCAGGATCTTGTCGGACGGCACGCCCACCTGCTTGGCCATGGCGACGACCTCGTCGCGGACCGCGCCGGGCGGCGCCGGCTTGTAGGTGTTGAACAGCGGCTCGATCAGGAAGAGCCCGATGATGAAGAAGACGATGGTGACGACGGTGGTCGCCACGCCCGCCCACAGCCACCAGGTTCTGGGCGCCCGGCGGATCAGCCAGTAGAGCAGCGAATAGACGATGAGCGAGCTCACCACCCCGATCGCCAGGCCCATGCCGTGCTCGGTGAACCAGCCGGCGAAGGGCTGGCTGGTCAGGCCGTAGCCCTTCTCCCGCCACCAGCGGGCGTAGGCGTCCCAGGGGACGGAGAGCAGGCCTTCGATGACGAAATCCACGAGGAGGACGACGAGCACCGCCAGCCAGGGCCTGGGCTTGCGCCCCTCGACGCCCGCGCGCACCCGCACCAGCACCCCTGACTTCAGCACGAGCCACGAGATCAGCACGCCCACCACGGCGGTCCACAGCAGCACCCAGTGGCCGCCCTGGGTGTAGGCGGTCGCCTTGGCGTGGGCCTCCGGCGACAGGGTCGCCAGATAGGCGTTGGTCGCCGCGACCGGATCGAATCCCTGGGCCATCTAGGCCTCCCCCGTTTCCTCGGAGGCGCAGGAGGCCAGAGATTGTCTCGCTTGTCAGGCGATAAAGCGCGCTAGTCTGTGCCCCAAAATCAGGGAGTCGACGGATGAAACTGCTCGCCACCGCATCCTTGGCCGTCCTGGCCGCCGCGCTCAGCCTGGGCGCGGCGAAAGCGCCGGCGGCGGCCTATGATGTGGTGGTGCGCGGCGGCGAGATCCTCGACGGCTCCGGCGGCAAGCCGTTCGTCGGCGACGTGGCGGTGAAGGGCGACAGGATCGCCTATGTCGGTCCGCACGCGCCGGGCCGCGGAAAACGCGAGATCGACGCCCACGGCAAGGCGGTCGCGCCGGGCTTCATCAACATGCTCTCTCACTCCGAGGACAGTTTCATGGCCGACGGCCGGGGACTCTCGGAACTGCGCCAGGGCGTGACGCTCGAGGTGATGGGCGAAGGCGGCTCGATCGGTCCCTTGACGCCCAAGATGCAGACGCTGGAGGCGCAGCGGCAGCACGACATCAAATACCCCGTCACCTGGACGACGCTGGACGGCGGCCTGGAGGCGATGGTCAAGAAGGGCGTGTCGCTGAACGTCGCCTCCTTCGTCGGCGCCGCGACGGTGCGGGTCAATGTGCTGGGCGAGGACGATGTGCAGCCGACGCCCGCGCAGCTTGAGCAGATGAAGGCGCTGGTGCGCCAGGCTATGCAGCAGGGCGCCATGGGCGTCGGCTCGGCCCTGATCTACGCGCCCGGGACCTTCGCCCGCACCGACGAACTGGCCGCGCTGATGACCGAGGCCGGCAAGTGCGGCGGCATCTACATCAGCCACATGCGCTCGGAAGGCGACCGGCTGATCGAGGCCACCGATGAGCTGATCGAGATTTCCCGCCGCTCCGGCGCCCCGGCCGAGATCTTCCACATGAAGGTCAGCGGCCGCGACAACTGGCCCAAGGAAGGCGAGCTGATCGCCGACATCCAGAAGGCCCGCGCCCGCGGCCAGCGGATCACGGCGGACATGTACACCTACCCCGCCGGCTCGACGGGCTTCGACGCGGCCATGCCGACGTGGGTGCAGGCGGGTGGCACGGAGGCGTGGATAGCGCGCCTGAAGGACCCGGCGACCCGCGCCAAGGTGCTGGCCGAGATGCATCAGATGCACCCCAAGGACTGGGAAAACCTGTTCGGCCAGGCCGGACCCGAGGGCACCATCCTCGTCGGCTTCAAGAACCCGGCGCTGAAGCCGCTCACCGGCAAGACCCTGGCCGAGGTCGCCAAGTCCCGCGGCACGTCACCGGAGGACACGGTCATCGACCTGGTCATCGCCGACGGGAGCCGCGTGCAGGTGGTCTATTTCCTGATGGATGAGGCCAATGTCGCCAAGCAGATGACCCTGCCCTGGGTCAGCTTCGGGTCCGACGCCTCGGCCCAGGCGCCGGAAGGCGTCTTCCTGCTCTCTTCCACCCACCCGCGGGCCTATGGCAACTTCGTCCGCGTCCTGGGCAAATATGCGCGAGACGAAAAGCTGCTGACCCTTCCCGAAGCCGTGCGGCGCCTGGCCGCCCTGCCCGCCCACAATCTCGGCCTGCACGACCGCGGCATGCTGAGGGTTGGGAACTACGCCGATGTGGTGGTCTTCGACCCCAGGACGGTGGCCGACCACGCGACCTACACCCAGCCGCAGCAGCTGGCGACCGGCGTCACCGACGTGCTGGTCAACGGCCAGCAGGTGTTGAGGGACAGCCAGGCGACGGGGGCCAACGCCGGCCGCGTGGTGCGCGGCCGCGGCTGGACCGGCTGGAAGGACGGCGGATGCCGCAAGAGCGCCAAGGACTGGGCCTGGTGAGCGGGGCCTCTTCCATGCTCCGTTCAGCCCTTGCGCTCGTCGCCCTGCTCATGGGCCTCAGCGCGGCGCCGGCGTTCGCCGCGCCGCAGGTCCCGACCCAGCTGCCGACCGGGGTCGAGCCGGTCAGCTACGACCTGACCGTCACCCCCGACGCCCAGAAGCTGACCTTCGCCGGCCACCTGAGCGTCAGCCTGATGAGCGACCGCGGCGTTGGCCGCATCGTGCTGAATTCGCTGGACCTCGACATCTCTTCGGCCGCCATCGACGGCGCGACGGCCGGCGTGGCCATCGATCCCAAGACCCAGACCGCCAGCTTCACGCCGTCGAAGAGCCTCGGCGCGGGCCTGCACACCCTGGTGCTCGACTACACGGGCAAGATCGGCGGCAGCGCCACCGGCTTCTTCCACGTGGACTACGCCGGCGGGCGGATGCTGACGACGCAGTTCGAGCCGGCCGACGCGCGCCGCTTCCTGCCGGTCTTCGACGAGCCCTCCAAGAAGGCGGTCTTCAGCCTCACCGCCATCGTGCCGCAGGATCAGCTGGCGGTCTCCAACATGCCGCAGGCCGCCAGCGAACCGCTGCTCGGCGGCCTCAAGCGGGTGACCTTCAAGCCGACCCCCAAGATGAGCAGCTACCTGCTGTTCTTCGGCGTCGGCGACCTGGAGCGGGTCAGCAAGGAGGTCGGCGGCGTCACCGTCAGCGTGGTGATCCGCAAGGGGCAGACGGCCCAGGCGGCCTATGCGCTGGCCAGCGCCGAACAGCTGCTCGGCTACTACAACGACTATTTCGGTGTGAAATACCCGCTGCCCAAGCTCGACCTGGTGGCGGCGCCGGGCGACGTCTCCGGTTCCATGGAGAACTGGGGCGCGATCCTGTTCTCCCAGTCTAACGTCATCTACGACCCCAAGCTCTCCAGCGTCGGCGATCAGCAGGACGTCTTCCGGATCGTCGCCCACGAGATGGCCCACCTGTGGTCCGGCGACCTGGTGACCATGGCCTGGTGGGACGACCTGTGGCTGAACGAGGGCTTCGCCTCGTGGATGTCCACCAAGGCCACCGACCACTTCCATCCCGAATGGCGGCCGCTGCTGGTGGCGCTGGCCGACAAGGACGAGGCCATGAACCTCGACGCCCGGGCCGGCAGCCATGCGATCGTCCAGCGCGTCGCCTCCGTCGCCCAGGCCGAGCAGGCCTTCGACCCGATCACCTACAAGAAGGGCGAGGCGGTGATCCGCATGCTGGAGGCCTATGCCGGCCCTGACGCCTGGCAGGCCGGCGTGCGCGCCTACATGGCCGAGCACGCCTATGGCAACGCCACCAGCGACGACCTGTGGAAGGCTATCGACAAGGCGGCGGGCAAGCCGGTGTCGGCGGTCGCGCGCGACTTCACCACCCAGCCTGGCGTGCCGCTGATCCGTGTGGCGTCCAGCTCGGCGGGGACCAACCTCACCCAGGCCCGGCTGGCCAGCGACGCCCAGATGCAGAGCCTCAACATCGCCCAGAGCCAGCAGGACGTCGACGCCGCCCAGGCGCGAATCCTCTCCTGGCGCGCGCCGGTGAAGCTGCAGTCGCCGGACGGCGGGCCGGTCCGGGAACGCCTGGTCTCGCGCACCTCGCCGCAGTCGGCGGAGGGCGCCGTGGTCGTCAACGCCGGCCAGCTCGGCTACTTCCGCGTCGCCTATGACCGCCCCGCCTTCGCGCCTCTGGTGGAGAACCTGGGCAAGCTGCCGGCCGCCGACCAGTTCGGCCTGTTGAACGACGGCCTGGCGCTGGGCATGGGCGGCGAGGAGCCGATCTCCAACTATCTGCGCCTGACCGCAGCGCTCCCGCCCATGGCCGACGCGGTGGTCTGGCGCGACCAGGCCCGCACGCTCGCCGGCCTCGAGGGCTACTATGGCCCGGGCCCCGGCAAGACCGCCTTCCGCGCCTGGGCGTCGGGTGTGCTGGCCCCGGTGCTGAAGCGGGTGGGCTTCGATTCCCGGCCCGGCGAGCCGGCCACCGAGGCGGTGCTGCGCGAGACCCTGCTGCTGGCGCTGAGCCAGATCGGCGACCCCACCGTCAGCGCCGAGGCGCGCCAGCGGTTCGCCGCCGCGGCCAGCGATCTTTCCAGGCTCGCGCCCGGCGAGCGGCGCTGGGTGGTGGTGGGCGCGGCCCGCGCCGCCGATCCGCAGACCTTCCAGACGCTGCGCAGCCTGGCCAAAGCCGCCAAGGACCCGCTGGAGCGCAACGAGCTCTACATTGACCTAGCCGCCGTCGAGGACGAGACCCTGGCCGCCCAGGTGCTGGCGTTGTCGATCACCGACGAAGCGCCGACCAATATGGCGCCGGTGCTGGTTCGCGAGGTGGCCGCGGTGCATCCAGCGCTCGCCTGGCGCTTCACCATGGACAATGTGGCGACGATCACCAGGAACCTGGACACCTTGAACCGCTCGACCTTCGTGCCCCGCGTGGCGGAGTCGTCGAACGATCCCAAGATGGTCGCGGAGCTTTCCGCCTACGCCGCCAAGAACATCCCGCCCGACGCCATGCGCGAGGTGAAGGTCGCGGTCTCGCGGATCCGCAACAACGCCGACATCCAGGCCCGGCGCCTCACCCAGATCGACGCCTGGATCGCCGAGAAGCGCGGCGTCGCGGCGGGGCGCTAGCTAGCGGTCCTTCTCGCGCTCGCCGACGGCGGCCTGGGCGGCCGCGAGGCGGGCGATCGGCACGCGGTAGGCCGAGCAGCTGACGTAGTCCAGGCCGACGCTTTCGCAGAAGGTGATCGAGGCCGGATCGCCCCCGTGCTCGCCGCAGATGCCGAGCTTGACGTCGGGCCGCGCGGCGCGCCCGCGCTCGGCGGCGATGCGGATCAGGTCGCCGACGCCCTCCTGGTCGAGGCTGACGAAGGGGTCCTTCTCGAAGATGCCCTTGTCGATATAGGCGTTCAGGAACCGACCGGAATCGTCGCGGCTGATGCCGAAGGTGGTCTGGGTCAGGTCGTTGGTGCCGAACGAGAAGAACTCCGCGTGCTCGGCCAGATCGGCGGCGCGGATGGCCGCACGCGGCAGCTCCACCATGGTGCCGACGAGGTATTCGATCTCGCGCCCCTTCTCGGCGATCACCTGCCTGGCGACGCGGTCCGTCAGCACACGGAGGAACTTCATCTCCTCGCCCTTGGCGACCAGCGGATGCATGATCTCCGGGATCGGTGCGGGCCGCCCGGATGCGGCCACTTCGCAGGCCGCCTCGATGATGGCGCGGACCTGCATCTCGTAGATTTCGGGATAGCTCACGCCCAGGCGGCAGCCGCGGTGGCCCAGCATGGGGTTCACCTCGTGCAGCTCCTGCGCCCGGCGCAGCAGCTTGCCGGCGTCGAGGCCCGTGGCGGCGGCCACGGCGGCGACGTCTTCCTCCGTATGCGGAAGGAATTCATGCAGCGGCGGGTCGAGCAGGCGGATGGTGACCGGCAGGCCTTCCATGATCCCGAACAGTTCGACGAAGTCGTCCCGCTGCATGGGCAGGATCTTCTCCAGCGCCGCGCGGCGGCCGGCCTCGTCGTCGGCGAGGATCATTTCGCGCACGGCGGCGATCCGGGTGGGGTCGAAGAACATGTGCTCGGTGCGGCAAAGGCCGATGCCCTCGGCGCCGAACTGCCGCGCGGTCCGGGCGTCGACGGCGGTCTCGGCGTTGGCGCGGACCTTCAGGCGGCGCACCCCGTCGGCCCAACTCATCAGGGTCGCGAAATCGCCCGACAACTCCGGTTCGATCATCTTGACGACACCGGACAGCACCTCACCGGTCGAGCCGTCGATGGTGATCACGTCGCCGGCCCGGAAGGTGCGCCCGCGCGCCCGCAGTTCGCCGGCCCGCAGGTCGATGTGGATCTCGCCGGCGCCGGAAACGCAGGGACGGCCCATGCCGCGCGCCACCACCGCGGCATGGCTGGTCATGCCGCCGCGCGCCGTGACGATGCCGCGCGCCGCGTCCATGCCGCGGATGTCCTCAGGACTGGTCTCTTCGCGCACCAGGATCACCGCGCCGGCCGATCCGCCCTGGATCTCCGCCTCGGCGGCGGTGAAGACGATCTTGCCGGTGGCGGCGCCCGGCGAGGCCGGCAGGCCGGTGGCGATGACCTCGCGGTTCGAGGCCGGGTCGATGGTCGGGTGCAGCAGCTGGTCGAGCGAGCCGGGCTCGACCCGCATCACCGCCTCTTCCTTGCTGATCAGGCCCTCGGAGGCGAGGTCGACGGCGACCTTCAGCGCGGCCTTGGCGGTGCGCTTGCCGTTGCGCGTCTGCAGCATGTAGAGCCGGCCTTTTTCGACCGTGAACTCGATGTCCTGCATGTCGCGGTAGTGGGTCTCGAGCTTCTCGACGACCGCCTTGAACTGCACGAAGACCTCGGGCAGCGCCTCCTCCATGGAGGGGTTCTTCTCGCCCATTTCCTCGCGGGCGATCTTGGTCAGCGCCTGGGGCGTGCGGATGCCGGCCACCACGTCTTCGCCCTGCGCATTGATCAGATATTCGCCGTAGAGCCGGTTCTCGCCGGTCGACGGATTGCGGGTGAAGGCGACACCGGTGGCCGAGGTCTCGCCCATGTTGCCGAACACCATGGACTGGATATTGACCGCGGTGCCCCAGCTTTCCGGGATGTCGTGCATGCGGCGATAGAACTTCGCCCGGTCGTTCATCCAGCTGGCGAACACCGCGCCCATGGCGCCCCAGAGCTGGGCTTGCGGGTCCTGCGGGAACGGCTGGCCTAGCTCGTCAGCGACGACGCGCTTGTAGTCGGCGACCACCGCCTCCCAGTCGTCGGCGGAGAGCGCGGTGTCGATGGTGACGTCGAGACGTTCCTTATGTTCGTCAAGGATTTCCTCGAACATGTGATGATCGAGGTCGAGGACCACGTTCGAGTACATCTGGATGAAGCGGCGATAGGAATCGAAGGCGAAGCGGCGGTCGCCGGCCAGTTTCGCCAGACCTTCGACGGTCTCGTCGTTGAGGCCCAGGTTCAGGACCGTGTCCATCATCCCGGGCATCGAGGCCCGGGCGCCCGAGCGCACCGAGACCAAGAGCGGATTGGCCGCGTCGCCGAACGCCTTGCCGGTCTGCTGTTCGACGATGGCCAGCGCCGCGTCGACCTGCGCCTTCAGCTCGGCGGGGTATTGCTTGTCGTTGGCGTAGTAGTGGACGCAGGCCTCGGTGGTGATGGTGAAGCCCGGCGGCACCGGCAGGCCCAGCGCCGACATCTCGGCCAGGTTCGCGCCCTTGCCGCCCAAGAGGTCCTTCATCGAGGCGTCGCCGTCCGCGCGCCCGCCGCCAAAGGCGTAGACCCAACGCGTCTTGGTCATCGTCTCGGCCGGCATCAAGTGTCCCTCGTCTATCCGGTGATCTGGCCGAAGTCGGCGACGCGGCCCATGGCGTCGCGCACCTTCATCAAGAGCTTCAACCGGTTCTCGCGTTCCGTAGCTATGTCGGAGTTCACTAAGACCTTGTCAAAGAAGGCGTCCACCGGTTCGCGCAACTCCGCCAGCGCGGTCATCGCCGCGGCGTAGTCTTCCTTGGCCAGCGCCTTGCCGACCTCGACCTCCATGTGGCCGACGGCATTGGTCAGAGCGCCCTCCTCGCCCGGCGCGGAGTCGTTGGGCTCCCCGCTCGGCAGCGGGCCCTTCTTCTCCTCGGCCTTGAGGATGTTCACCGCGCGCTTGTAGCCGGCCAAGAGGTTCTTGCCGTCCTCGGTCCCGAGGAAGCCGGACAGCGCGTTGACCTTCGAGACGATGCGCACAATGTCGTCGTCTCCGAGTGCGAAGACCGCGTCGACCAGATCGTGCCGTTCACCCTGCTCCCGCAGGAGCACTTTCAGACGATCGATGAAGAAGGTTCGAAGCTCCTGTGCGAGCGGCAGATAGACGTTGCGGCGGAACTGATCGCCTTCGCTTAGGAAATCGATCCCCGCGGCAGGGGGAGCATTCGGCCCCACCATGCTGTCCACCGGCAACCCCCAGAAGCTTCGCTCAGCGGGCCCGGGAACGGACATTCGAATTCGATTTTGGAGAATAATGCGGATTGCGCCAAGTGCGGCGCGGCGCAGGGCATAGGGGTCGCGGCTCCCGGTCGGCTTCTCGCCGATGGCGAAGAAGCTCACCAAGGTGTCGAGCTTGTCGGCCAGCGCCACGGTGGCGGCCACCGCCTGCACCGGCACGTCATCGGTCGGGCCCTGCGGCTTGTAGTGCCAGCGGATCGCGTCGACGACCTCCGGCTCCAGGCCTTCCTTCTCGGCGTAGTAGCTGCCCATGATCCCCTGCAGCTCGGGGAACTCTCCGACCATGCCGGTCCCAAGGTCGGCCTTGCAGAGCAGCGCCGCCTGCTGGGCCTTGGTCTTGGTGGCGCCGTCGTCGCGGACGTAGGGGGCCAGTTCGCCGGCCAGCGCCACGATCCGCTCGACGCGCTCGTACATCGTCCCGAGCTTGGCGTGGAAGGTGACGCCCTTCAGCTTCTCCAGGCGGTCCTCCAGCCGGACCTTCTGGTCCTCGGTCCAGAAAAATCGGGCGTCGGCGAGCCGCGCGGCCAACACGCGGGCGTTGCCGGTGGCGATGGTCTTGCCGCCATCGGTCGCTTCGATATTGGCGACGGTGATGAAGTGCGGGACCAGGAAGCCGGTCTGCGGGTCACGCACGGCGAAGAACCGCTGGTGGACGCGCATGGAGGTGCGGATCACCTCCGGCGGCAGGTCCAGGAACTCAGGGTCCATGTCGCCCATCACCGGCGTCGGCCATTCGGCAAGGCCCGCGACCTCGTCCAGCAGGCCCTCGTCCTCCACCAGCTCGAAATTGCGCGCGAAACAGAGGGTGCGCGCGGCGTCCATGATCCGCTCGCGCCGCTCCTGCGGGTCGATGACCACGAAGTTCTTCGCCAGCCCGTCGGCATAGTCGTCGAAATTGCGCACGTGGAAGGCCTGGCCGGTCCCCATGAACCGATGGCCCTGGGTCAGGTCGCCCGCCACGTGGCCGTCGATCTCGAAGGGCACGACCTCGCCGTCGAAGACGCAGAGGATGCGCTGCAGGGGCCTGACCCAGCGCAGCTTGGAGACGCCCGAAACCATCGACTTGGGCCAGGGGAAGTTGCGCACGATCGCCTCGACCATCTCGGCGATGATCTCCGGCGTCGGGCGGCCGGCCTTGTGGATATGCGCGAAATAGAGCCCGTCGCGCTCGGTGAGCTGGTCGCGGGTGAGGCCGGTGGAGCGCAGGAAGCCCTCGATCGCCTGGTCGGGCGAGCCGACGCGGGGCCCCTTGCGCTCCTCATGCCGCTCGGCCTGGGCGGCGGCGAGCCCTTCGGCCACCAGGGTCAGGCGCCTGGGCCCCGCAAACGCCGTCAGCGCCTCCGGCAGCAGCCCCTCGGCCGCCAGCTTCTCCCGCGCCAGCCGCTCAAGGTCCTTCGCCGCCTGCGCCTGCATGCGCGCCGGGATCTCTTCGGAGAACAGTTCAAGCAAGAGTTGGGGCATGGCTAAGCTCCCTTTCCCCTCGATGGGGAAAGGGTTGGGGATTGGGGTGAGTGCGGAGCGGCCGAATAGTGAGCGCCGTTTGGCGCCGACGCCAATTCGCACCCAATCGTCCCTTCAGGCGTCACACCCCATCCCAACCCTTCCCCATCGAGGGGAAGGGCTAGGTGGCGTTCGATCTCGCGCACCACCGAACCAACGTCGGCGTCGACCTGCCGGTTGGTGAAGCGAACGATACGGTAGCCCTGACTGCGAAGCCATTCCGCCCGTTCGAAGTCTCTCAACACGACGTCGTCCAGTCGTTCGTGAATGTCGCCATCCACCTCGATCACCAACCTGCGAGCGTGGCAGGCGAAATCGGCGATGAAAGCGCCGATGGGCGCCTGGCGTCGGATATGAACGTCAAGCTTCCGTAACGCCTTCCAGAGGCGCTGCTCCGATGGCGTCATCGCCTCACGAAGTCGGCGGCCGCGCGCGACAGCGCCCTTGGCATGCCCCTCATGCTCGAACATCAGGCGTTCCCGCCCTGCTGGGCCACATAGACCTCGGCGCACTGTTTGCAGAGGTCGCGGATGCGGCCGATGTAGCTCTGCCGTTCGGCCACCGCGATGGCGCCGCGGGCGTCCATGATGTTGAACATGTGGCTGGCCTTCAGCACGTGGTCGTAGGCCGGTAGCACCAGTTGTTCGCCCTTGCGGCCGCGCGATCCCAGGATGATCGGCACCTGGCGTTCCATGTCCTCGAAGTGGCGTTTGAAGACGTCCACGTCGGCGACTTCCAGCTCGAAGGCCGAGAACTGCTGCTCGTTGGCCAGGAACACCTCGCCGTAGGTGAATTCGTCGTTGTAGCGCAGGTCGTAGACGCTATCGACGTTCTGCAGGTAGAGGCTGAGCCGCTCCAGGCCGATGGTCAGCTCGCCCGCGACTGGGAACACGTCCAGGCCGCCGACCTGCTGGAAATAGGTGTACTGGGTGATCTCCATCCCGTCGCACCAGACCTCCCAGCCCAGGCCCCAGGCGCCGACGGTGGGGTTTTCCCAGTCGTCCTCGACGAAGCGGATGTCGTGCACCTTGGGATCGATGCCGATGGCCTCCAGCGAGCCCAGGTAGAGCTCCTGCAGGTTGGCCGGATTGGGCTTGAGGATCACCTGGTACTGGTGGTGCTGGCGCAGCCGGTTGGGGTTCTCGCCATAGCGCCCGTCGGCCGGCCGGCGCGAGGGCTGCACATAGGCGACCTTCCAGGGCTTGGGGCCGAGCGCGCGCAGCACCGTCGCCGGGTTGAGCGTGCCCGCGCCGACCTCGACGTCATAGGCCTGCAGGATCACGCAGTCCTGGCGGCTCCAATAGTCGTGCAGCTTCAGGATCAGGTCCTGAAACGAAAGCGGCTTGTCGGGCATAGGAATGGGGCTTTGGGGGCTTGTTCGCAGGCGCAAAAAAAGTCGGCGGACCATAGGGCCCGCCGACTGTGGCTTCAACCCGCTCGTAAAGAGCGGAAGAGCGCCTTGGTTAGTTGCCCTTGGCCGGGGTGCGCTTGCCGGCATGGGACATGGGCTGGCCGTACTTGGCGCGGTTCTCGGGGGTGTCCGGCACCGGGCCATTGGTGGTCAGGGTATTGGTCACCGAGGCGCCCGTCGCTGGGTCGACGGCTGTCGTCGAGGTCGAGGTGGCCGTACCGGTGGGCGCAGCCGTCGTCCCAGTCGACGTCGTGGCCGCCGGCGCCGGCGTCGTCACGGTGGTGGTCGTGGTGGATTGTTGCGCGTAGGCCGCGCCGCTGATGAGAGCGGTCGCGGCGGCGGCGGTCAGCAGGTGAGCGATCTTCATGGCGGGGGCCTCCAAATGCCTTTGTCGGCATCTAAAGCGCCCCACGCCGGTGAAGGTTCATTTCTTCTTCTTGGCCGGGGCCTTGGCGGCGGGCTTTTCCGGCTCCGGCGCCGGGGCGGCGGCCGGCGCTTCCGGCGGCGGCGGCAGGGTCTCGGGCACCGATCCCGGGACGAGGACGGCGTCGATCACGTGGATCACGCCGTTGGACACCATCACATCGGGCTGGATGATGGTGGCGTTGTCGGCCTTCAGCGCGCCGTCGGCCGCCGTGCCGTCCACCACGATCTTGTCGCCGGCGCCGGTCGGCAGGCCGCCGTGGGCGCCCTTGATCTTCGAAGAGTCGATCTTGGCGTTGATGATGTAGTGCAGCAGGGTCTTCTGCAGGGCGTTCTTGTCCGCCGAGATGGCCGCCAGCTTGTCAGCCGTCAGGGCTTCGTTGGTCGGCGCGAAGACCGTCAGGCCTGGGCTGGCTTTCAGCAGCGACATCAGGTTCACCGCGGTCAGCGCCTTCACGAAATTGCTGAAGTCGGCGTTGGTCTGCAGGGTGGTGTCCAGGCCGCCGTTGGCGACCAGCTTGCCGGCGGAGGCGGCCGCCGGCGCGGCGGCGGCCGGAGCCGGGGTCTGCGCCGCAGCGGCGCCGGCGATCAGGGAAACGGCCGCGGCCGCAGTCAGCAAACGATGGAACGGCATCAGGTCCTCAGATTTGAAGGCGAACAACTCCGCCACGCGTATGCATCGGCAGGGTTCGCGGTGTCTACGGGCAGCGCAGCCTAGGCCGCCTCGTCACGGCTTCGTGAACGCGGCGTTTCCCAGCCTAGAACAAACCCGCTGGGCGTCCCAATCGCCCAATTTTCGGGCGCCTGCCGCCAGAGCCGCCCAGGAATCGGGCGAGCGGCGGCTTCTTGTCCAGCTTGGCCCGCCAGCCGGGCGCGCCGCCGTCCGGCCCCGATAGCGTCAGCCGACCGCTGCGAGACGGGGATGGGGACACTTCGCGGCGGCGCACACTCAACACTGACGGCCGGTCCAGCCTCAAGGACCGCGCGGGAGCGAGCGGATGAAACTGATCATGGCGATCGTCAAACCCTTCAAGCTGGACGACGTGCGCGAAGCGCTCGTCGGCGCCGGCGTCGAGGGCCTGACGGTTTCGGAAGTCAAAGGCTACGGCCGGCAAAAGGGACAGACCGAGATCTACCGGGGCGCTGAGTACCAGGTGAACTTCCTGCCCAAGGTGAAACTGGAGGCGGTCGTCGATGACGCCGCTGTCGGCAAGGCGGTCGAGGCGGTCAAGGCCGCCGCGGCCACGGGCAAGATCGGCGACGGCAAGATCTTCGTCCTCAACGTCGAAGACGCCGTGCGCATTCGGACCGGTGAGACCGGCGCTGCGGCGCTCTAGCGGTCAAAGAACAGGGGACATTTGAAAATGAAGCTCATCGGATTGAAAAGGCTGGCGGGGCTCGCGCTCGCCGCCGCCGTGATCGGGGGTCCGCTCGCCGGGTCCGCGATCGCCCAGACCGCACCTGCGCCCGCCACGCCGGCGCCCGCCGCGGCAGCTCCGGCGGCGACGCCGGCGCCTGACGCAACAGCTCCTGCGGCCGCCGCCGCGGCTCCGGCCGCGCCCGCGGCCGCCGCGGCTCCGCCGGCGCCCGACTCCTGCGCGGCGCTCAAGAACTGCGCGACCCAGACCTACCCCAAGGACTCCGTCAACTCCGGCGACACCGCCTGGATGCTGACCTCCTCGGTGCTGGTGCTGATGATGACCATTCCGGGTCTCGCCCTCTTCTACGCGGGCATGGTGCGCAAGAAGAACATCCTGGACACCCTGGCCCAGAGCTTCGGCGCGACGGCGGTGATCACCGTGCTGTGGATGATCATCGGCTACTCGATCGCGTTCACGGGCAAGAATCCGTACATCGGCGACTTCAAATACTTCCTGCTCGCGCCGCTGAACGGGGACATCAATATCGCCAACACGGACCTGGCCCCGACCATTCCAGAGACCGTGTACATGTTCTTCCAGATGACGTTCGCGATCATCACGCCGGCCCTGATCGCCGGCGCGGTGGCCGACCGCATGAAGTACTCGGCGTTCCTGTGGTTCATGGCCCTGTGGCTGCTGCTGGTCTATTGCCCGGTCGCGCACTGGGTGTGGTCCGCCAAGGGCTGGCTGGGCGCGGGCGGCATCGGCGCGCTGGACTTCGCCGGCGGCACGGTGGTGCACCTGAACGCCGGCACCGCCGGCCTGGTCGCCGCGATCATGCTCGGCAAGCGCAAAGGCCTCGGCACCGAGAACATGGCGCCGTTCAACCCCGCCTACGCGGTCATCGGCGCCTCGCTGCTGTGGGTCGGTTGGTTCGGGTTCAACGCCGGTTCGGCGGTGGAGTCGCATGACGGCCAAGCCGGCATGGCGGCGGCCGCCACCCAAATCGCGACCGCCATGGCGGCCGTGGCGTGGATGGCCATGGAATGGCTCATCGCCAAGAAGCCCACCGTCATCGGCATGGCTTCGGGCGCGGTGGCGGGGCTGGTGGCGATCACCCCGGCTTCCGGCTACGTGAACCCGACCGGCGCGCTCTGGATCGGCCTGGCGGCAGGCATCGTCTGCTACTTCGCGGCCGTTCACATGAAGAAGGCGCTGGGCTTCTACGACGACGCGCTGGACTGCTTCGGCGTCCACGGGGTCGGCGGGGCGCTGGGCGCGATCATGACCGGCATGTTCGCCTCGAAGGCCATCAACAGCAGCATCCCGTCCAAGGGCGGCTGGCTGATCGACCACAACTTCGATCAGATGCGCCTGCAACTCATCGACGTGGGGGTCGTGTTCGTCTTCTGCGGCGTCGTCACCTTCCTGATCCTCGCGGTGCTGAAGTACACGATCGGCATCCGTGTCAGCGAAGAGGTCGAGGTCGAAGGCCTGGACATCAACCTCCACGGCGAGGTGGTGCAGGGCTGATCGGCGATCGTCCGATCGAAGATCAAGACTGGAGAGCGTTGGGAGCGGGGGTCCTTTTTGGGGCCCCCGCTTTCATTTGGGTCTGGCGCCCGTTCGCCGGATGGAGGATGCAATTCGCATGACCACGCAGCGCCAATCGCCCGTCGCCAAGTTCACCGGCTTCCCGGCCGCCGGCATAGCCTACGGGCTCGTCGTCGCTCTCGCCCTAGGCTTCGGCTGCGGCCTCGTCCATGCGCCCTTCCTGGCGGTGGTGGTCCTGGGCCTGATCGTGGCGGGAGGGAGCCTCTGGGCCGAGCGCGACGCCCTGACCCTGGGGCCGAACGGACAGCGACGGACGAACATCCGGCTGCAGCTGGCCGCCGCCTACGTCTTCATGGCCATCGTGGCGATCGGCCTGGTCAGCCTGGGCTATTTCCTGCGCACGGCCATGCGCCACTGAGGGCCGCCTGGACGGCGCCTAGGCCGGGTCTGGCCAGGGGCCGCCCAGGCGGCAGCGCTGGACCCACCAGGTCGGCGACATCGCCTCAAGGCGCTCTGCGAGGCCCTCGGCCTCGATGTCGCCCGAGCAGAGCGCAAAGCAGGTTCCGCCGGAGCCGCTGACCCGCGCCAGCAGAGTCTCGGGCTCGCCGGCGAGCGTCTCCAGCACCGCGCCGACCTGTGGCGCGATCGCGATGGCCGGCGCTTCCAGGTCGTTGCGCTGGGTGGCCAGCCAGCCGGCCAACTCGGCGGCGTCCTCGAAGGCGTCCGGCCAGGCTGGCGGGCGCACGTCGCCGAAGCGCCCCGCGGCGTCGAAGGCGCGGTAGACCGCCGCCGTGGAGACCGGGACCGGCGGGCGCACCAGCACCGCGTCCAGGGTTGGCAGGCCCGGCGCCGCGGACAGGCGCTCCCCGCGTCCCTGCGCGATCGCCGGCGCGCCCCAGAGACAGGCCGCCCCGTCCGCGCCCAGCGCGGCCGCCAGCGCCTCCAGGGCGTCGTTGCTCTGGTCCAGGCCCAACTCTTCCCGCAGCAGCCGCAGAGCCGCGCCCGCGTCGCCCGAGCCGCCGCCGAGCCCCGAGGCCACCGGCAGGCGCTTTTCCAGCCGAAGTCCGATGGGCGCCACCGGCCGTTTGGCCTGCGCGATCAGGGCGCGGGCGGCGCGCAGGACGAGGTTGTCCCCTTCGCCTGCCAGCTCGCCCGCGAACGGCCCGGCGATGCGCAGCGTCAAGGCGTCGGCGGCGAAACTCGACACCACGTCGCCGACATCGGCGAAGGCCATCAGGCTGCAGATCGGGTGATAGCCGCCCTCGCCTTCCGGCGGGCCTACGTGCAGGAAGAGGTTGACCTTGGCCGGCGCGAAGGCGCTGCGGCTCATGGCTCCTTGGCGAGCTTCGGGGTCGGGCCATCAGGACCCAGGCCCGAGGCCAGCTTGGCCTCGGCGCTGGCCTTGATCTTGTCATCCGGCTTCAGGGTCAGGACCCGGCGCCATTGGAACTGCGCCTCGTCCTTGCGGCCCACCTTCCAGTAGGCGTCGCCCAGGTGGTTGTTGATTTCCGGGTCGCCGGCCTCGAGCTCGACGGCCTCCTCCAGCCGCTGCACCGCCTGCTTGTAGTCGCCCAGGCGGTAGTAGGCCCAACCCAGGCTGTCGACCATGGCGCCGGAGCGCGGATCAGCGGCCACGGCCTTTTCGACCATGGCCAGCGCCTCCTGCAGATGCTCGCCGCGGTCGATCCAGGAATAGCCAAGATAGTTCAGCAACTCCGGCTCGTCCGGCCGCTGCTTCAGCGCCGCCTGCAGGTCGGCCTGGCCCTCGGTCCAACGGTTCAGCCGCTCGTTGGCGACGCCGCGCGAATAGAGCAGCCGCCAATCGGGCGTCTTCTGCTCGGCGATGACGTTGTCCAGCACCTTGACCGCCTCGGCGTACTGCTCGTCGGAGCGCAGCAGGTCGGCCAGGTTGATGCGCGAGTCCAGGTCGCCCGACGCCGCCGCGGCGCGCGCCAGCTTCAGCGCGGTCGGCTTGTCGTCGGCGGATTGGTAGGTCCAGGCGAGCTTGGCCTGTGCGGCGGAAAAATCGGGCGAGCCGGGCTTGGGATGGCTGTAGGCGACACGCGCGGACTCGACGTCGCCGGACCCCTGCATCAGGTCGCCGACCATCACCCAGGCGTCGTCCCGGGCCGGGTCGAGGCGCAGCAACAGACGCAGATAGGCGAGCGCCACCTGGGTCTGCTTGGCCTGGATCATGGTGGCGGCCGGCGCGAGCATGGCCGAGGCCGCGCCTTCGCGGATCGTCGGCATGGGCGGCGCGGGCTTGCCCGAAGAGGCGCGCGCGAGGGCGGCCTTCACCGGCGCGCTCTCCGGCTCGCGGGCCAGATGCTCGGTGTAGAGCGCCAGGGCGTCGACCTTACGCCCACGCCGCTCCAGGAAGCCGCCGTAGGCGATGACCGCCATCTCGGTGGGCGTCTGGACGGAGACGGTCGCCTTCAGGTCCGTCTCGGCCTCGTCATAGCGCTTGGCGCGCTCGAACAGCAGGCCCTGGTCGAGCTGGCCGAAGTAGTCGACCAGCCGATCGCCGCGCACCTGCGGGCGGACCAGCGAGCCCTCCACGTCGCCCGCCTGGGCCGCGGCCCAGGGGGCCAGCAGGGCGCCGGCCGATTTGTGCGGGAAGGCGATGTTGGCGTCGGTGAGCAGGGCCTTGGCGTCCTTGCCCTTGTCGGTGGCGATGTCCTCGACGGCGATCACCAGCTTGCCCAGGCGTTTGGAGGCCTCCGAGGCGTCTTCGCTGGCCGGCGCCAGCACGGCCGCCTTGGGGATGTCGCCGGAGAGCAGCGCGGCGGTGAAGGCCCGCTCGCCGATCATCGGGTTGCCGGTCTCCTGTCGCGCCTGTTCGAAGAAGCGCGCCGCGTCCTGGCTCTTGCCGTTGTTGAGCGCCGACTCGCCGGCGAGGAAGGCGCCGTAGGGCGAGACATTGGCGGCGATACCGCCGGGTTGGCCGGCGGCGGAAGCGGACCCCGCGCCTCCCGGCCCGGTGGCGCAGGCGGCGAGCAGGACGAGCGGGGCGGCGGCGAACAACAGGGACAGGCGCATGATCAGACCTTCGGACCTAACGATGGCCGCGGCAAGGCGGCTTGCTGTCACTGTGCGGAGCCAGGGTTACATATTCGGGTAGTTCGGGCCGTCTCCGCCCTGCGGCGTCGTCCAGTTGATGTTCTGCGACGGATCCTTGATGTCGCAGGTCTTGCAGTGGACGCAGTTCTGGAAATTGATCTGGAACTTCGGGTTCTGGCCCCTGTCGTCGTAGAGCACCTCATAGACGCCGGCCGGGCAGTAGAGACGCGCCGGCTCCCCATATTTCGGCAGGTTGATATCGATCGGCACCGCCGGGTCGCTGAGCTTCAGGTGCGCCGGCTGGTTCTCGTCATGATTGGTCGACGACAGGAAGACGCTTGAGAGCTTGTCGAAGGAATAGACCCCGTCGGGCTTGGGATAAACGATCGGCTTGTAGTCCTTGGCGAGCCCCGTGGAATCCGCGTCGGACTTGCCGTGATGCATCGTCCCGAAGAACGAGAAACCGCCGAAGAGGCTCGTGCACCACAGGTCGAACATGCCGAGCGCCCCGCCCAGCAGGGTGCCGAACCGGGTCAGGATCGGCTTGAAGTTCCGTGCGACGTGCAACTCCTTGCGCACCCACGACGCCTGATAGGCCGCATCGTACTCGACGAGATCGTCCCGCGAGCGGCCGGCCTGGATGGCCGCATAGGCGGCCTCGGCCGCCATCATGCCGCTCTTCATGGCGTTATGGCTGCCCTTGATCCTGGGCACGTTGACGAAGCCGGCGCTGTCGCCGAGTAGCACGCCGCCGGGGAAGTAAAGCCGCGGCACCGACTGTAGACCGCCCTCCGAGATCGCCCGCGCGCCATAGGCGATGCGTTTGCCGCCGGCCAGGTACTTGGCGATGTCCGGGTGCTGCTTGAAGCGCTGGAACTCATCGAACGGCGAGAGCCAGGGGTTCTTGTAGTTCAGGTGCACCACGAAGCCGATCGACACGTAGTTGTCGCCGAAATGGTAGAGGAAGCTGCCGCCGCCGGTGGCGTCTTCCAGGGGCCAGCCGACAGTGTGTTGCACCAGGCCGGCTTGGAAGACCTCGTCGGGGACCTGCCAGATCTCCTTCAGCCCAATGCCGTATTTTTCCGGATCCGCGCCCTCGGCCAGGCTGTACTTGGCCCGCAACTGCTTGGAGAGCGACCCGCGCACACCCTCGCCGATGAAGACGTACTTGCCGTGCAGCTCGATGCCCGGCTGATAGTCCGGACCGTGAGTGCCGTCCTTCTGGACGCCGAACACGCCGGCGACCACGCCCTTCAGGGCGCCGGCCTCGTCGAACACCGCTTCCGACGCGGCCATGCCCGGATAGACCTCAACGCCCAGCGCCTCAGCCTGCTGTCCCAGCCAGCGGCAGACGTTGGCTAGCGACGCGATGTAGTTGCCGTGGTTGTGCATCAGCCCCGGCATGCCGAACATCGGCAGCTCCGCCGAGCCCTGCGGGCCCAGCAGCACGAACTTGTCGGCCTTGACCGGCGTCTCCAGCGGCGCGCCCATCGCTTTCCAGTCTGGGAAGAGTTCGCTGATCCCTCGCGGGTCGATCACCGCACCCGACAGGATGTGCGCCCCGACCTCGGAGCCCTTCTCCAGCACCGCCACGGTGATCTCGGTCCCGGCCGCGGCGGCGAGCTGCTTCAGGCGGATCGCCGCCGACAGCCCCGACGGCCCGGCGCCCACGATGACGACGTCATATTCCATCGCCTCGCGTTCAACCTGTTCGCTCATTGGCCCCGCCGCTCCGTTGATCCCTGCGCCGACTTATCGGAAGGTCACCTAGCGGTGGTCAAGGAAAAGCCGCCCAAGAGCGGTTTGGGGGAACATCATGCGTCCGTCGATTCTGGTCTTCGCGCTGGCGCTCGCGCCCCTCCAGGCCCAGGCGGCCGGGTATTGGATCGGCAGCTGGGGCGCCTCGCCGGCCATGCCCATGGCCGCGCCCGCCAACAACCCGGCCCGCGGCACGGCCAGCTTCAACAACCAGACCGTGACCCAGGTGGTGCGGCTGTCGGCCGGCGGGCCGCGCCTGCGCATCCGTCTCTCCAACGAATATGGTCCCAAGCCCCTGCAGGTGGGCGCGGCGCGCGTCGCCCTGGTGGCGGCGGACGGCGCGGTGGTCCCGGGCAGCGAACGGACGGTGAGCTTTTCGGGCGCGGCCGGCGCGGTCATTCCCGCCGGCGCGCCGATGGTCAGCGACCCGGTGCCGCTGCCGACCAGGGCGCTCGCCCATCTGCGGGTGAGCCTCTACCTGCCCGCCGACAGCAACGGCTGCACCTGTCACATGACCGGCCAGGACCTGATCTCCATCGCGCCCGGCGACGCGACGGCGGCCCCGCCGCCACCGGCCAAGGGCGCCGGCGACTACCGCACCTTCCTCACCGAGGTGGATGTGGAGAGCGCCGCGCCGGTCCGGCCGGTGATCGCGACCTTCGGCGACTCCATCACCGACGGCTACCGCTCGACGGACGGCGCCGACCACCGCTGGCCCGACCGGCTGGCCGAGCGGCTGGCGGCGGCGAAAAGGCCCTTCGCCGTGGTCAACGCCGCGATCAGCGGCAACCGGGTGCTGAGCGAGCAATTGCCGATCTTCGGCCAGAACGCGCTCAGCCGCTTCGACCGCGATGTGCTGGCCGTGCCCGGCGTAACCCACGTGACGGTGCTGGAGGGCGTCAATGACCTCGGCATGACCAAGCCCACGCCCGCCGCCGCCGACCTGATCGCCGGCTATCGGCAGCTGATCGCCCGGGCGCACGCGCACGGCGTCAAGATCATCGGCGCGACCGTCCTGCCCTACGACGGCGCGGCCTATTTCAGCGCCGCCGGCGAGGCCGAACGCCAGAAGATCAACGCCTGGATCCGCACCGGCCGCGAGTTCGACGGGGTCATCGACTTCGACGCCGCGATCCGCGATCCCGCGGCCCCGACCAAGATGCGCGCCGACCTGCAGTCCGGCGACTGGCTGCACCCCAACGACGCCGGCTACCGGGTGATGGGCGAGGCGATCGACCTCAGCCTCTTCCGCTAACCCTCGCCCGCGTAGGCCGCCTGCAGCTTGGCGACGTCGAGCTTGACCATCTGCATCATGGCCGCGGTCGCCCGTTCGCGGCCCGCGGGGTCCGGGCCATAGATGGTTTCGAAGAGCTGTTTCGGCACGACCTGCCATGTGAGACCGAAGCGGTCCTTCAGCCAGCCGCATTGCATCGGCTCGCCGCCCTCCAGCAACGCGTTCCAGTAGTGGTCGACCTCCGCCTGGTCCTGGCAATCGATGAAGAAGGAAAAGGCCGCGTTGAGCGTGAAATAGTCGCCGCCGTTCAGGGCCGTGACCCGCTGGCCGTCCAACTCGAAGTCGATGGCCAGCACCCCCGGCGCGCCGTCAGTGTTGCCCTGATCGCCCAGGATCTTCGAATTGGGGAAGACCGAGACGTAGAACTTCGCGGCCTCGACCGCCTGGTCACGGAACCACAGGAACGGATGGATCTTCGGCATGCGGGGCCTCCTTGGGCGCTGTCCGTCCGAAGGACGCGCGGGCGTGCGCCAATCCGACAGCGCCCGCGCACTTTTTGCAATCCAAGGACGGCGAAGCGCGATAGGCCAGCCGTATGGACCGCCCGCCCGCGCTTCGCCGCCTGTTCGACCTGCCGGGCGTCTCCGACCTGGAGTACCAGGCGATCCTCAAGCGCGACTTCGCCGAGCCCGAAGCGCGGGCCGAACATCCCGCCATCGAGGCATGCTCAGTCGCCAACTTTGGCCTCACCGCCGAACAGGCGGAGGACCACCCTCGCCCGGCCAACTGGGATCGGCCCGAACGCCTGCCGATCCCGGCCCAGGTCGCGGCCTTTGAGGCCGAGGGCTGGGACGTCACCGACGACAAGCGCCGGCCGCTGCGGGTGCTTGGCCACTTCAACCAGCAGCTCTGGCTCGCCATCCGCGGCGTCGCCGGAACGCTCCCCTTCCTGCCGGACGACGACAGGCCCGATCCCTGGGGTTCATCCCTGGCGGCCGAGGCCAAGCGTTTCCGCAAACGCTAGGACGCCCGCCATGAGCCCGCCGCCGATCAAACGCTTCGCGGACCTGAAGCCCGCACCAGGACCGACCGGCGTCTACGCCCCGCCGACGCCGAAGGTCTCGCGGCAGAAGAAGGCCAAGGTGCTCACAGCCGCCGAACGCGCGGCGTTCCTGGCCTCGCGCCCCGATCTGAAGAGCTAGGCCTTCTCGAACACCAGGATGAGGTTGTTGGCGGGCATGGGCGCCCGCTCGGCGAAGCGCAGGCCCCGCGTCGCCGCCTCGGCCCGCACGTCGGCCACGTGGCGCAGGCCCCAGGCCGGATCGCGGCTTTTCAGGCTCTCATCGAAGGCCAGGTTGGAGGCCGCGGTCTCCACCTGAGCCTCGAGATAAGGACCATAGAGGAAGAGCTTGCCGCCGCGCCGCAGCACGCGGCCCGCGCCTTCCATCAGCCCCCGCGTCGCCGCCCAGGGCGAGATGTGGACCATGTTGATGCAGACCACCGCGTCGAACGGGCCCTTGGGCCACGTGTGCTGGTCGGCCGCGTCCAGCCGCACCGGGGTGGCGAGGTTCGCGGGCCCCGCCGCGGCGCGCCAGGCCGAGATGCTGGCGATGGCTTCCCAGTCGCGGTCGGTCGGCTGCCAGATCACGCCTGGCAGGTGGGCGGCCAGGAACATGGCGTGCTCGCCGGCCCCGCTCGCCACCTCCAGCACCCGCGCCCCACCGGTCAGGCGCGGCTCCAGCACCTCCAGGATCGGCTGGCGGTTGCGCGCGGTCGAGGGCGATGTCCGGGCGCCCGGAGGAACGGCGTCGTTCATGGAGCATCACCGTAAGCTCTGCTGACGCCTAGGCGAAGGCTTCTGTTGTTGCCCCGAGCCACGCAAAGCGGTTCTGTGCCCCGCTTCAACGGCGTCACGAGGAGGCCACCATGGCCGACGGCAACCCGGGTTCCGGCCTGCAGCTTCGCTCGCTTATCAAGGCGAGCGGCGAGCTGGAGCTTTCGCTGGCCAAGGTCGACGTCCCCGATCCCGCGCCGGACGAGATCGTGGTCCGCGTCGAGGGCTCGCCGATCAACCCGTCGGACCTGGGCCTGCTGCTGGGCGCGGTGGATGTCTCGACGCTGAAGGCCGGCGCCGGCCCGACCCTGAGCGGGACCGTGCCGCCGCATCTGATGCGCGCCATGGCCGGGCGCCTCGACCAGTCGATGCCGGTGGGCAACGAGGGCGCGGGGACCGTCGTCGCCGCCGGCTCCGATCCCGCCGCTCAGGCGCTGCTCGGCAAGCTGGTCGCCGGCATCGGCGGGGCCATGTACGCCCAGTACCGCACGCTGAAGGCCGCCGACGCGCTACCCTTGCCGCCCGGCGCCACCGCCGCCGACGGCGCCTCCTGCTTCGTCAATCCGCTGACGGCGCTGGGCATGGTCGAGACGATGAAGCGCGAGGGCCACTCAGCCCTGGTGCATACGGCCGCGGCCTCCAACCTCGGTCAGATGCTGCAGAAGATCTGCCTCAAGGACGGCGTGTCGCTGATCAACATCGTGCGCAGCGCCGAGCAGGCCAAGATCCTCACCGACATCGGCGCGAAATACGTGCTGGATTCGACCACGCCCAGCTTCGTCGCCGACTTGACCGACGCGCTGGCCGAGACCGGGGCGACGCTGGCCTTCGACGCCATCGGCGGCGGCAAGCTGGCGGGCCAGATCCTGGGCGCGATGGAAGCGGCGCTGAACCGCACCGCCAAGGTCTACAGCCGCTACGGCTCGGCGACCCACAAGCAGGTCTACATCTACGGCGGCCTGGACGTGGGGCCCACCGAGTTGGTCCGCAGCTTCGGCATGTCCTGGGGGCTCGGTGGCTGGCTCTTGACCTACTTCCTGATGAAGACCCCGCCGGCCGAGGCACAGGCGCTGCGCCAGCGGGTCGCCGACGAGCTGAAGACCACCTTCGCCAGCCACTACACCGCCGAGATCGGCCTGGCCGAGGCCCTCGATCCCAAGGTCGTGGCCGCCTACAACCGGAAGACCACCGGGGCGAAGTACCTGATCAATCCGAGCAAGGGCCTGAGCTAGATCGAGGCCAGTCGCGTTCCATGTCCGACCCTCCCGCCCAGACGCCGCTCGATCTGAAGATGAGCCGCGCCGTCGGCTGGCTGCAGTCCCACCTGCTGAACCACGCCGAGATCACCCTGCGCGAGGTGCTGGCGGAAGATCCCAAGCGCCCCATGGCGACCCGCATGCACGGGATCGCGCTGTTCAAACTGGGGCGGCGCGACGAAGGCCTCGCCGCCCTGCAGGCCGGCGTGATCGAGGAGGCGGACAACCCCCGCGCCTGGGCCGACCTTGCCGTGGCCCTGCGCGACAGCGGCCAGGTCCAGGCCGCCGAAGAGGCCTACGCCAAGGGGCTGGCCCTCTCGCAGAACGCCGGCGCCCTGCCGCTTGGCGATGCGGTGTTCTGCATCGAGCACGGGTTCCATGACTTCACCCTGCTCGACTACCCCTACCATGCGCACGTCCGCTACGGCGCCGGCCGGCCGGCCCACCCTGAGCTCGCGGCCCTGATCGGCGCGGGTCGCAAGCAATACCGCGCCGTGCTCGATCTCTGGGGCCCGTTGCAGCCGGACTTCGCCGACGTGCCGCTCGGCGGGACCTACGAGACGCTCACGCCGTTCTGGTTCAATTCCTGGTTCTCGCCGCTCGACGCCATCGCGCTCACCGGCATGCTGCGGACGGAAAATCCCCGGCTGATGGTGGAGATCGGTTCGGGCGTCTCGACCAAGTACGCACGGCGGGCGGTCGCCCGTTACGGCCTGCGCACCCGGCTCGTCTCCATCGATCCGCAGCCGCGCAACCAGATCGATCAACTCTGCGACCAGGTCATCCGCAAGCCGCTGGAGCAGTGCAGCACCGACATGTTCGACGTGCTGGAGCCCGGCGACATCTTCTTCCTCGACTCCTCGCACCGGTCGTTCCAGGGCTCCGACGTCACGGTCTTCTTCCTGGAGATCCTGCCCCGGCTGAAGCCCGGAGTGATCGTCCACATCCACGACATCTACCTGCCCTACGACTACATCGCCGGCCACGTCCCCAGGATGTGGAACGAACAGTACCTGCTGGCCGCCGCCCTGCTGTTCGGCCCCCAGCGGTTCGAGATCCTGTTCCCGAGCTGGTTCGTCGGCCGCGACCCCGACCTTATGGCCCACGCCGAAGCCCTGTTCCGCAAAGGCCCGATGGAATCCGTCGATCTCTATGGCGCCAGCTTCTGGATGCGGATGACCTAGTTCCGCGTTGGAATCACCACCGGCAGGGTCTCGTAGCCCTTCACGAAGACCGAGTGGGTCCGCGTCGGCTCGCCGGCCAGTTCGATCGAGGGGAAGCGCTTCATGATCTCTTCCCAGATGATCGTCAGCTGCAGCTCGGCCAGGCGATTGCCCACGCAGCGGTGGATGCCGAAGCCGAAGGACATGTGATGCCGCGGCCGCTCGCGGTCGATGATGTAGGCGTTGGGGCTTTCCATCACCGCCTCGTCGCGGTTGCCCGAGACGTACCACATGGCCACGCGGTCGCCGGCCTTGATGGTCTTGCCGCCGAGCTCATGGTCCTGCGTCGCGGTGCGCGCCATGTGCGCCAGCGGCGTCTGCCAGCGGATGGTCTCCGACACCATCGAGGGGATGAGCGCCGGATTCGCCTTGAGCTTGGCGTATTCGCCCGGGTGCTTGTTGAGCGCATAGACCGAGCCGGAGATGGTGTTCCGCGTGGTGTCGTTGCCGCCGATGATCAGCAGGCCCAGGTTCCCGGCGTATTCCAGGCGGTCCATGTCGCGGGTCGAGGCGCCGTGGCAGAGCATGGAGATCAGGTCGCCGGCCGGCGGCGCGTTCACCCGCTCGTTCCACAGGCCCACGAAGCGTTCGACCATGCCGTCGATGGCCTCGCGCTTGTGCTCCCAGCTCTTCACCGGCCCGTGCCCCGGCATGTTGGTCATCATGTCCGACCAGTAGGGGAGCAGCTGGCGCTCCTCCTGCGGGAAGTCGAAGAGCGTGGCGAGCGTCATCGCCGTCAGCTCTTTGGAGACACGCTCCACCCAGTCGAATTCCTCGCCGATCGGCAGGCCGTCGAGGATCTTGCCGGCGCGCTCGCGGATCACCGGGCCCATAACCTGCAGGTTCGAGGGCGCCACCACCGGGCTCACCGTCTTGCGCTGCTCGTCGTGGCGCGGCGGATCCATGGAGATGAAGCTGGGCCGCGTGCCGCGCCGGACCTGCTCGGCCTTGGCCTCGTGGCTCTGCAGGGTGATGCCGTCGGCGGACGAGAACACCTGGTGGTTGGAATCCACCGCCATGATGTCGTCCCAGCGGGTGATCGACCAATAGGTCCCATAGGTCGGCGAGGTCACCTGGTGCACCGGGTCCTCGGCCCGCAGGCGCTCGAAGATCGGCCACATGGCGTCCTGCGTGAACAGCTCCGGCTGCGCGGGATCGAGCTCCTCAAGGGGCTGGGCGTAGATCCGCGCCCGCGCCTCGGCCTTCAGGTCCACGGCTCCGTCGTGCATGGCGACCTCCCAAGGGTCTTTTGCTCTTGCCCGTATTCAGACCCCAGCCGCCCCGTGATGCAATGGGCGACGCAATGGGGTGCTGACAACCGCCGCCGGGACCGCCAAGACTGAGCGCGATGTCCCTCGACCCCGCGACCGCCGAATCCCTGCTGGCCTTCTGGGCCGAGGGCGGCGTGGACGCCATGCTGCTGGACGCGCCGGTCGACCGGATCGCCGCGGGCAAGATCGCCCCGCCCGCGCCCCCCGCCCGCAAGGCCGCCGTGGCCGCCCCGCCGCCCTCGCCGCTGCGCGCGGCGAGCCAGCCCGACGTCTCGGCCGCCGTCGCCCAGGCGCAGGCCCTGGCGGCCAGCGCGGATAGTCTTGAGGCGCTCGCCGCCGCCATCGCCGGCTTCGACGGCTGCCCGCTGAAGTTCGAAGGCGCCGCCACCCAGGCGGTGGTCTGGCGCGGCGAGCCGACCGCGCCGCTGATGGTGATCGGCGAGGGGCCCGGCGCCGACGAGGACCGCCAGGGCCAACCCTTCGTCGGCCGGGCCGGCCAGCTGCTCGACAAGATGCTGGCCGCCGCCGGCCTGACCGGCCGGGTTTTGATCACCAACACCGTCTTCTGGCGCCCGCCCGGCAACCGCACGCCGACGCCACAGGAGCAGGCGGTCTGCGCGCCCTTCGTCGAGCGGGCCATCGCGCTGGTGCAGCCGAAGATGCTGCTGCTGGTTGGCGGCGCCTCGGCCAAGGCCATGCTGAGGAAGGACGAAGGCATCCTGTCGATGCGCGGCCGCTGGCACGAATGGCGCTCGGCGGACGGGACGCTGGAGCTGCCGGCGCTGCCGACCCTGCATCCGGCCTTCTTGCTGCGTCAGCCGGCCGCCAAGAAGCGCGCCTGGGCCGACCTCCTCACGCTCACCGAGCGTCTGGACCGCCCCGAACGCACATCTGCCCCTTAACCCTGCGGCGAAACCGCTTGGAAAGGCCGTTGGGGGTTGATCGCACCGACCACCCCGCTTAACCCTTAGCGCCGGGGACTTCGAGAAGAGGATTGCGCCGCCGCCCGCGACAAGACGGGTTCGCGCAAAGAGACGGCATGACGCTGAAGAAGCGCCTGTGGGCGGGAGCCTTTGCTCTGGCCTGCTCCGCCTCCATCGCCACCGCTGCGGCCGCTGATGCGCCGCCGGCATTGTCGAGCGACGACGCCCGCGCCTACGCCGCCGCCTTCGACGCCACCGAGCGCGGCGACTTCATCGACGCCCAGATGCAGAGCGCGGCGGTCAAGGACCGCTCGCTGGTCGGCTACCTCACCTTCCACGAACTGATGCATCCGACCGCGCATGTCGCCGCCTTCGACGAACTGTCGGCCTGGCTCGCCAAGTTCCGCGACCTGCCGGTGGCCGACCGCATCTTCGCGCTGGCCTCGAAGCGCAAAACCGATCCCACCGCCGACGCCGGCCCCAAGCCGATGGACCTGGGCGACGGGCCGCGGATCGCCAACCCGGTGCTGTCGGAAAAGGCGCGGCGCGGCCGCGAGGCCTTCTTCGCCGGCGACCTGAACCGGGCGCTGACGCTCGCGTCGGCCTCCGGCGACCGCTGGATCGTCGGCCTCGCCGCCTATCGGCTGAAGTCCTACGACAAGGCCCGCGACGCCTTCGCCGACCTCGCCCGCGACGGCGAGTGCGACGCCTGGATGCAATCGGCCGCCGCCTACTGGGCCTCGCGCGCGTCCGACGCGCTGAGCGACAGCCAGGCCTCGGCGAAGTACCTGCGCGCCGCTGCCCGCAACTCCGAGACCTTTTACGGCCTGGTGGCCGGCCGCCAGTTGAAGCTCATCGACCAGGCGAGCGTCGCCGCGGCCGACGATCCGGTGGGCCGCCTGCTGCTGGCCGGCTACGTCACCCAGCCGGCGTCCGTGCCGACCGTCGACCTCGCCCGCTTCGTGGCCAACGACCCGCGCGCCCATCGCGCCGCGGCGCTGGCGCAGATCGGCCGGGGGGCCGACGCCATCCAGGAACTGCGCGCCGGCCTGGCGCTCGCCCGCACGCCCGATGAGCGGGAACGCTGGAAGTCCCTTACCCTGGCCATGGGCGCCTCGCTCGCCGACCGCGCCAGCCCGCCGCGCAGCGGCGACCTGGACTATCCGCAGCCGGAACTGATTCCGATCGGCGGCTTCACCCTCGACAAGGCGCTGGTCTACGCCATGGTCCGCGCCGAGAGCCGCTTCAACCCGCAGGCGGTCTCGCCGGTGGGCGCGGCGGGCCTGATGCAGATCATGCCGACCGCCGCCGCGGCCGCCGCCGGCGACGACAAGCTGAAGACGGACCGGACGCCGCTGTTCGACCCGGCCTTCAACCTGCGGGTCGGCCAGGACTACTTCACCTGGCTGCTGGAAAAAGGCGTCGGCCACGATCTGGTCCGCGCGGTTGCGGCCTACAACGGCGGCCCGACCACCGTGGCGCGCACCGTCCAGATGATCGGCGGCGACAGCGACAGCCTGCTCCTGATGGAGTGCCTGCCGGCGCAGGAGACCCGCGCCTATGTCCAGAAGGTGCTGACCGGCTACTGGACCTATCGCAAGATGTGGGGCCAGCCCTCGCCGACCCTCGACGCGCTGGCGGCCGGCGGCCGCGCCGTCGACGAGCGCCTGGACCTAGGCCAGCCGCGCGGCGCCTCGCCCCAGTACGCCGCGCAGACGCTTCAGGTCGGGATGCGCTAGGCCGGCCGCCGCCGACCTCAGGACCAGCACGCCGAACGGCTTGTCGCCGAAGAACCCACGGCCCTCGCCGACGATCATCGCATCCCCGCCGCCCTCGCGCAGGTGGCGGCCCAGCGCGTCGAGCCAGCCGGGCTTCAGCCGGATCTTGGCCGGCAGCACCAGCAGCCGGTCGCCCCGCGCCGCCGCGATCCCCGCCGCCAGGTCCGCCGCCAGCTCCGCCCCGGTCTCCTCGCGCAGCACCGCCAGCAGTTCCGGCGGCCCGCCGCCGGCGATCAGCACCTCGCGCACCAGGCCGTCCACCGCCGCCGAGGTCAGCGCCCCCAGCAGGGCCGGCAGCCGGTCCCCGGCGTCGGCGGTCTCGACGATCACGCTCAGCATGCGGGCACAAGGCGGCGCGTCGGGCCCAAGGTCAACCGCCTAAGGAAGGTCACCCAAACAGGTCTATCTGATCCCCGGCCTTGGGCGGGACCTTGAACAGGCGCAGATCGAGCGGCGGCAGCTTTCCGGCAATGCCGAGCCTCGCCTTGGCGACGGCGAAGCGGCGGGAGGTGAGCGCGGCGATGGGGCCGTCGCCCTTCATGCGCTTACCCCACTGGCTGTCGTAGGTCTTGCCGCCGCGCATCTGGCGGACCAGCGACATGACCCGCGCCGCGCGGTCCGGGTGGTCGGTGGCCAGCCACTCCTGAAAGAGGTCGGCGATCTCCATGGGGAGGCGCAGCGCCACATAGCCTGCGCCGCGCGCTCCGGCGGCGGCGGCGCGTTCCAGCACCGCCTCCATCTCGTGGTCGTTGAGGCCCGGGATGCAGGGGGCGAACATGACCACCGTCGGCACGCCAGCGTCACTTAGGCGCCTGACCGCGTCGATGCGCTTCTCCGGCGTGGCGGCGCGGGGCTCCATGGAGCGGGCGAGCTTACGGTCGAGGCTGGTGATCGAGACCGCCACGCGGACCAGGTTGCGTTCAGCCATGGGCGCCAGCAGGTCGAGGTCGCGCAGGATCAGGCCGGACTTGGTGATCACCGAGAACGGGTGGTTGAAGCGCGACAGCACCTCGATGATCCCACGGGTGATGCGCAGGCGCCGTTCCTGCGGCTGGTAGGGATCGGTGTTGCCTCCGATGTGGATCACCTCGGGGACGTAGCGCGGGTTGGAAAGCTCGCGCGCCAGCAACCGCGCGGCTTCCGGCTTGAAGAACAGCTTGGATTCGAAGTCGAGGCCCGGCGAAAGGCCCATGTAGGCGTGGGCCGGGCGCGCGTAGCAGTAGATGCAGCCGTGCTCGCAACCCCGGTAGGGATTGATCGAGGCGGAGAAGCCGACATCGGGGCTGTCGTTCCTTGTGATGATGAGCTTGACCTTCTCCGGCGTGACCGTGGTGGTCAGCTGGACGGGCTCCAGGTCATCGGGCGTCCAGCCGTCGTCGAAGGCCTCGCGGCTGTCGGCCTCGTAGCGGCCCGACGCATTGGTGCGCGCGCCGCGACCGCGAACGACGGTGATCTGCTGGGTGAAGGTGCTCACCCGCTGAAGCTAATACGGCGACTAGAACAAAACAAGAACTCATCCGCACAAGGTGGGCGCGCGAAAGGACGATCACCTCGAAAACACGCCGACCAGTTCGATGTGCGGCGACCAGAGGAACTGGTCCACCGGCAGAACGCGGTCCAGGGAGAAGCCGGCGTCGATGAGGGTGCGGGCGTCTCTCGCGAAGGTGGCGGGGTTGCAGGAGACGGCGATGACGCGGGCGAGCGACGAGCGGGCCAGTTCGGCGGTCTGTTCGGCGCCGCCGGCGCGGGGCGGGTCGAAGACAGCGAGGTCGGTCTTGCGCAATTCCTCGGCCAGGACCGGGCGGCGGACCAGGTCGCGGGCCTCGGCGGTGACGCCATGCAGGCCCGGCGCGGCCGCAAGCGCAGATGTGAGCGCACGGATGGCGTCCGGCGCGAAGTCGGCGGCGTAGACCTGGGCGATCTCGGCCAGCCGGAAGGTGAAGGTCCCGACCCCGCAATAGAGGTCGGCGATCCGCGTCGCGCCGGCGCCCTGTTCGGCCACGAAGGCGCCCATGGCGGCCTCCGCGCCTGGGGTCGCCTGCAGAAAGGCGCCGGGCGGCAGGCTGACCACCGCCTGGCCCAGGCGGACCTGCGGCAGGCGGGCGAGATAGGCCATCTCGCCATCGATCGTCACCCGCGCGAAATCGGCCTCGGCCGCGCGTTCGGCGACCTGCATGCGGGCGTCGGCGGAGAGGCCGCCGGACTTGCGCTCGACGCCTGTGATGTCGATGTCGAGGCCGCTGGGCGTGCACGTCACGTGCAGGGTCGGCGCCGATTTCGGGTGCTCGAACAGGGGCGCGGCCAGCCGTTTCAGGGCCGGGATCGCCGCCTGGATCGCCGGGTCGGAGATCGGGCAGACGGCGATGTCCACCAGGTCCCAGGACTTGCGCGCCTTGTAGCCGAGCTTGGCGGCCTCGCGCCCGCCGCGCCGGGCGTGCAGCGCCACGCGGCGCCGGGTCCCCGGTCCGGCCATGAAGGCGGGCAGGATTTCCGTCTCGATCCGCTCGCGGGCGAACGTGCCGACGAGGCGCGCGACCTTCCAGGCCAGGTAAGGTTCAGGCGCCCAGTGCTGCAGGGCGCAGCCGCCGCAGGTCCCGAAGTGCGGGCAGACGGGCGCGATCCGCTCGGCGCTGGGTTCCAGGACCTGGGCGAGCTCCCGCCGCTCGCCCGCGCCCACCGCCAGCACCCGCTCGCCCGGCAGGGTGAAGGGCACGAAGGCGGGTCCCCCACCAGCCAGACCAGGCGCCATGCCGTCGCCCTCGCCGCCAACCTCAGCGATCAGCAGTTCCGACGGCGGCCCCGACGGCCGCGCCGGACGGTCGGGCCGGCGCTTGGCGGAGCGGTGGTGGCGCGGCGGCGGCGGCATGATCGGCGGCAGATCCTTGGGCGAAGTCGGTAAACGGCTGGTTCACCAAGATGAACGAAGATGAACGGGGCGCTCAAAATCCGTTCAGCTTGGCCGCACCATAACGATCCGCGAAGCCGCCGAACGGCGGCCCGAGAGTCGAGAGAGGGATACCCATGACCAAGTCTTCCGTCTTCGCCAAGGCCGGTCTGGTCGCCGCCGCCGCCATTCTGGCGCTGGGCGTCGCGTCGAGCGCCTCGGCGCAGTCGGGCCCGCCGGTGGGCGGCCCGGGCTACAGCAACTACGATCCGTGCCAGCGCGACGCCAATGGCCGCGCCGTGGCCGGGGCCGTGATCGGCGGCGCCGGCGGCGCGGTCGTGGGCTCGCAGATGGCCGCCAGCGGCCACCGCCGCGACGGCTCGCTGCTGGGCGGCGTGCTGGGCGCGGTCGCCGGCGCCGCCATCGGCCACAACACCGCCGCCTGCCGGGACGCGCCTCCTCCGCCGCCGCCGCCGGCCTATGGCGACGCGCCGCCGCCCCCGCCGCCGCCCGGCCCGCAGGCCTACTATCAGCCCGAAGGGCCGCCTCCGCCGCCGCCCGGCGCCTACTACGGCCCGCCGCCGCCCCCGGCCTATGGCCCCGGCCCGGCGATCTTCGTCTATGGCCGGCACGGCGTGCGCTATCGCGTGGTCGAAGACCGGGTCGCGCCGGACGGCTGCACGCTCGCCGAGAGCCCGGTCTACCTGCCCGACGGCCGCGTCGACCGCCGCTTCGTGCGCGTCTGCCCGGACTATCGCGGCCGCTACCACATCGTGGACTGACCAGTTCTGTCGCTAGCGCCTGACTTCCGCTAGCTGAACTGGGCCGCCCGCTTCACGGCGGGCGGCCATTTTCTTGGGCCTCAGGCCTTGCGCGCCCAGAGCAGGTATTCGCGCGCGCCCTCGCCGCCTTCGATGGGGCTGTCGGCGCTGGCCTGGACGGTCCAGCCCATGGACGCGAGGAACGCCTTCACGCCCTCCAGGGCCTCGGCCCGCACGCCTTCGTCCCTGACCAGCCCGCCCTTGCCGACCCGATCCGGCCCGACCTCGAACTGCGGCTTGACCAGCGCCATGAGGTCGGCGCCCGCGCCGGCCAGGGCCAGGGCCGCCGGCAGCGCCTTGGCAAGCCCGATGAAGCTGACGTCGCAGACGATGAGCTGCGGCGGCTCGGGGACCTCGGCGGCCGTCAGGCTGCGCGCGTCCAGCCCCTCGAGCCTCACCACGCGCGGGTCGTCCGTCAGGCTGGCGTGCAGCTGGCCGCGGCCGACGTCGACGGCGTAGACCCGCCGCGCGCCCGCCGCCAGGCAGACCTCGGTGAACCCGCCGGTGGACGCGCCGACGTCCAGCGCCACCCGGCCCTCGACGGCGATCGGCCAGAGCGCCAGCGCATGTTCCAGCTTCAGCGCGCCGCGCCCCACCCAGGGATGGGCCGGCGTCGCGTCGATGACGGCGTCGTCGCTCAGCATCTCGGACGCCTTGGCGACCGGCTTGCCATCGGCCGTGACGCCGCCGGCCTCGATCGCCGCGCGGGCCTTGGCCCGGCTCTCGCAGAGCCCCCGGGCGACCAGCAACAGGTCCGCGCGCGTCTTCATCCGCGCAGAAGACGTGAGAGCGCCCGGCGCGGTCAACCGGGCTTGGCCGCCCGCGAGTGTTGAGCCCGCCGCCGGTCTGTGATGCAATCCTGCTCAGGCGGCCGTTACGGCGCTGGGCTCAAAGGCCCTGAAGCGCCCTCGAAGCCGCGAATGGGAGGCTTCGGATATGCGCAGCACCATGATCCTGGCGCTCGGAACAGCGCTCTTCGCCGCCGCGGCGGTCGCGGCCCCCAAATCGGGGGCGCCGGCCGATCCGACCCTCGAGACGCCCGGCTGGAAGGCGCCGAGAAACGCGGCGGGCCAGCCCGATCTCTCGGGGTTCTGGAGCAGCGCCACCATGACGCCCACAACCCGCAACCTGCAGATCGGCAAGGAGGCGAGCCTGCCGGCGGAGCAGGTCAAGGTCATGGAGGCGCGGTTCGCCGCGGCCCTGGCCCAGCGCGACGAGACGAAGGACCCCAACCACCTGCCCGGCAGCGCCGAGGACAAGGCCAAGGACGCCAAGCTGTTCGCCGTGCGTCCCGACTTCGAGTTCGCGGGCGGCGACGTCGGCGGCTACAACATCTTCTGGCTGGACCCGGGCAACCACATCCTGGAGGTCAACGGCCAGTTCCGCACCTCGATCGTGACCACGCCCGACGGCCAGATCCCGCCGCGCAAGGACGGCAAGTCGGCGGCCCGGTTCAACTACAACCTCGATGAGGGCGCCAGCAGCTACCTGGGCTCCTTCGACAGCTATGAGATGCGGCCGGAGGGCGAGCGGTGCATCACCTTCGCGCGCAACGCCCCGCCGCCGATGCTGCCCAACGGCTACTACAACAACAACTACCAGATCCTGCAGACCCGCGACGCCGCCGTGATCGTCGCCGAGGGGATCCACGACGCGCGCATCGTGCGCCTGAACGCGTCCCATCGGACCGACGGCGTGCGCCCGCGGATGGGCGACAGCATAGGCCACTATGAGGGCAACGCCCTGGTGGTGGAGACCACCAACCTGCCGCAGCCGGACAATTTCTACGGCGCCTGGAAGGACCTGAAGGTCACCGAGTGGTTCACGCGGGTCTCGCCCACCCGCGTTAAGTACCGTTTCGAGGTGGACGACCCCGGCGTCTGGGCCAAGCCCTGGGGCGGCGAATACGAGTTCTTCCCGCTGCACGGGGTCGTCTACGAATACGCCTGCCACGAGGGCAACTACGCGCTCCCCGCTATCCTCGCCGGGGCGCGCCGGCAGGAGAAGGAGGCGCAGGCCGCCAAGGCCAAGAGCGGCGCCGACTGATCAGACGTCTTCGGCTTCGAACAGCTTCTTCAGCTCGTTCTTCATGATCTTGCCATTGGCGTTGCGCGGCAGGACCTCGGGCCAGAACTTGACCGCGATCGGCACCTTGAAGGCCGCCAGCCGCTCGGCCACGTGGGCGCGCAGCTCGGCCTCGGTGGCGTGCGCGCCGGGCTTCAGGGTGACCACCGCGCCGGGCTCTTCGCCGAGCGTGCGGTGCGGGATGCCGACGACGGCGGCGTCCATCACGGCGGGATGGTCGTAGAGGGCGTTCTCGACCTCGATGCAGTAGATGTTCTCGCCGCCGCGGATCAGCATGTCCTTGGCCCGGTCGATGATGAAGCAGAAGCCCTCGTCGTCGAGCTTGGCGAGGTCGCCGGTGCGCACCCAGCCGTCGACCAGGGTCTGGGCGGTGGCTTCGGGCTTGTTCCAGTAGCCCTTCATCATCTGCGGCCCGTTGCACCACAGCTCGCCCACCGTGCCGACCGGCAGGACGGTGACGCCATCGGCCGGATCGCGGATCTCCAGCTTCGAGACCGGCACGGCGACACCGCAGCTTTCCGGGCGATTGATGTAGTCCTCGGCGGCGTTGCCGGTCACCGTGGCGCAGGTCTCGGTCATGCCCCAGCCCTGGCCGGGGACGGAGTTGGGGAAGGTCTTCTTCAGCGCGGCCACTAGCTCCTTGGCCGAGGGCGCGCCGCCGTAGGCGACCGACTCCAGGGACGACAGGTCATAGTTGGCCCGCGCCGGATGCTCGATCAGCTGCCAGGCGATGGTCGGCACCCCGCCGGCCAGCGTCACCCGCTCGCGCTCGATCAGTTCGAAGGCGCGGATCGCCTCCCACTTGCGCATCATCACCAGCTTGCCGCCGCCGAAGATCGTCGGGTTCAGCACCGCGAAACAGCCGGTGACGTGGAAGAACGGCACCGACAGCAGGGACGCCCGCTGCGGCGCGTCCGGGTCGGGCGCCGGCGGCTGTTCGCCCCGGCGCAGGAACGACCGGGCCCCGCCGCAGACCGCGGCCATGATGTTGGAATTGACGCCGCGCTGGGTGGCCAGCGCCCCTTTCGGGCGCCCCGTCGTGCCGGAGGTGTAGAAGATGGTGGCGTCGTCCTCCGGCCCGATCTCGACGTCCGGCAGGGCGATGTCGGGGAGGTCCTTCCAGCTCGGCGGCGGGCCGATCACGCTCTCCAGCTTGGTGACCAGCGGGTGGGCGATCTCCTCGCGCTCGCGGCTGACGTAGACGCGGACGAGGTCGCCGCAGTTGGGCAGGTGCTCGGCCAGGCGCTCATAGCGCTCGCGGTCGACGATCAGCACCTTGGTCCCGGAATCGGTCAGGCCATATTCCAGCTCGGGCCCCGTCCACCAGGCGTTCAGCGGCGTCACCACCGCGCCGACGCTGGCGGCGGCGTAGAAGGCTGCGACCCACTCCGGCAGATTGCGCATGATCACCGACACCCGGTCGCCCTTGACCACGCCCCGGGCGGTCAGTTCGGCGGCGAAGTTGGCGACGGCCCGATAGAAGGCTTCGTAGCTGACCCGCTCGTCCTCATAGACCAGGCAGATCTTCTCGCCGTGCGCGCGGGCCGCCTCGACGACGCTGCGCAGGCTGGGCGGCAGGTTCTTCCAGACCTTGGTCGCGATGCCCCGGATGACCACCTCGTCCATCTCGGTCGGCATGCCCGGCCCGGTGAGGATCGCGTGCGCCGCCTCGATCGACATGGCGGGCCAGCCGGCCGGAAGGGGGGCCTCGGACATGGGGTCACTCCTACGGTTCTCGCGGGTCTTCCGCCCGCGCGGTTTCGTAGGTGAACAACCATAACCCAGGGCGCGAGGCAAACCGGGAACAGTGCTCTTTCCTTCCCATGGCAGGGCGATCGCCGGATCGGTGTTGCGCGCCGCAGGCGCCGTCTTTTGACGCGAAGACCACGAAGATCATGAAGGCGCCTTGCCCGAAGCGGCGCCGCGCACCGCGGCGGGACTCTTCGTGGTCTTCGTGTCCTTCGTGGTCTTCGTGTTCCGTCTTGCCGCTCTGCGAGCGGCCATAGGTGATCGCCCGCCGTCGAGGGACGGCCAGATGGTTCCGCGATGCGATTGAAGACCCTTGAGCGCGCGGGCGTCAGCGGCGCGGCGGTCCCGTCGCGCGGCGCACGGCAAGGCCGGCGGAGGTTCCCGCGGGCCGTGGAGGCCGTTCGAGCGTCAGGGAGGCGCTGGAGCCTGCGAGTCTGGCGCGTAGGTCCGCCTTGCGGGGTGTCGGCGGTGTCTTTGCGGGCGATCCCGGCGCCATGTGCGCCAGAAGTTCGCGCAGGGTCGGGAGCGCCGCCGGCTCAGGACCGGGGAGCGCCGCGGCGTCGGCGACGACGTCCTCCAGGGTGCGCAG
>Ga0070730_10000055_pt1 | contig 134144 bp, 113 predicted proteins | sample Coa_R1_3_FD_66447 | JGI IMG/M metagenome (GOLD analysis project Ga0070730, IMG submission 66447) | Surface soil microbial communities from Centralia Pennsylvania, which are recovering from an underground coalmine fire - Coalmine... | ecosystem: Environmental > Terrestrial > Soil >... | reverse complement strand
ACCTTGGTGATCGCCGCCGTCAGCGTCGTCTTGCCGTGGTCCACATGCCCGATCGTGCCCACGTTCACATGCGGCTTCGTCCGCGCAAATTTCGCTTTCGCCATGACCTCGCCCCTCCTGCCGCGCCCGGGCGCTGCGTCCCGTTATGGTGGCCGTGTCCGCGGCCATAAAGAAGTCCGCGTACGCCGGCGGCGGCGCGGACTTCGCTGGTTTAGCTGCTCTTGATCAGTTGACGGGCCAGGTTCTCTGGCACCGCCTCGTAGTGATCGAACTCCATCGTGTTGGTCGCGCGGCCCTGGGTCATCGAACGCAGATCGGTGGTATAGCCGAACATCTCCGCCAGCGGCACGAGCGCCCGCACCACCTGCGCGTTGCCGCGCACTTCCGAGCCTTGAATCATGCCGCGCCGCGCGTTGAGATCGCCGAGCACGTCGCCGAAGAAGTCCTCCGGCGTGACGACCTCGACCTTCATGATCGGCTCGAGCAGCACGCCACCGGCCTTCTTCACCGCGTCCTTGACGCACATCGAGGCGCAGGTGCGAAACGCCATCTCCGACGAGTCCACCGGGTGATAGCTGCCGTCGAGCAGCGTCACCGAGACGTCGACCATGGGGAAACCGGCGATGATGCCGTTCTCCAGCGCCTCGCGGGAGCCGTTGTTGATCGCCGGCACGTACTCACGCGGCACCACGCCGCCGGAGGTCTTGTCCTGGAACTGGTAGCCGGCGCCGCGCTCGCGCGGCTCCAGCAGCAGCTCGCAATCGGCGAACTGGCCGCGGCCGCCGGTCTGGCGCACGAAGCGCGTGCGCGCCTTGCCGGGATGCGTGATCGCCTCGCGGTAACTGACCTGCGGCCGGCCGACGTTGGCGTCGACCTTAAACTCGCGGCGCAGCCGGTCCACGATCACTTCGAGGTGCAGCTCGCCCATGCCGGCGATCAGCGTCTGGCCGGTCTCGGCGTTGAAGCTGACGCGGAAGGTGGGGTCTTCTTCGGCCAGGCGGGCGAGCGCCGCGCCCATCTTGTCCTGGTCGTCCTTGGTCTTCGGCTCGATCGCGATCTGGATCACCGGCTCGGGGAACTTGATCGCCTCCAGCACGATCTGCTGGTTCAGATCGCTGAGCGTGTCGCCGGTGAAGGTCTCCTTGGGGCCGATGATCGCGGCGATGTCGCCGGCGTAGACCTCGGTGATGTCCTCGCGCTTGTCGGCGTGCATGCGCACCAGGCGGCCGATCTGCTCGCGCCGGTTGCGCGTCGTGTTCAGCGCCTGCGACTTCGAGGCGAGTTTGCCCGAGTACACGCGCACGTAGGCCAGCCGCCCCACGAACGGGTCGGTGACGATCTTGAAGGCGAGGGCGGCCAGCGGCTCCTCTTCGTCGGGGTGCCGTACGACCTCTTCGTCGTTCTTCGGGTTGGCGCCCGTGACCGGCGGAATATCGACCGGCGCCGGCAGGATCGCCACGACGGCGTCGAGCAGGAGCTGCACGCCCTTGTTCTTGAGGGCGCTGCCGCAGAGCACCGGCACGATGCGGTTGGCGATCGTCGCGCGGCGGATGCCCTTCTTCAGCTCTTCGAGCGTGATCTCGTGGCCCTCGATGAAGCTGATCTCGAGCTGCTCGTCCTCTTCGGAGACGCGCTCGATCAGCTTCTCGCGTTGCAGCGCGACCTCGGCCGCCAGGTTTTCGGGGATCGGCCGCTCCTCCGGCGCGTCGTTGCGGTCGCCGGAGAAGTACCAGGCGCGCTCTTCCACGAGGTCGATCACGCCGGCGAAGTCGGCTTCGGAGCCGATCGGCAACTGCAGCGGCACCGGTTTGGCGCCCAGCCGCTCGCTGATCATCTCCACCGTGCGCCAGTAGTCGGCGCCGATGCGGTCCATCTTGTTGACGAAGCAGATGCGCGGCACGTTGTAGCGGTCGGCCTGGCGCCAGACCGTCTCCGACTGCGGCTCGACGCCGGCCACGGCGTCGAAGACGACTACACCGCCGTCGAGCACGCGCAGCGAGCGCTCGACCTCGACGGTGAAGTCGACGTGGCCGGGCGTGTCGAGGATGTTGATCTGGTGGTTCTGCCACTCGGCAGTCGTCGCCGCGGCGGTGATCGTGATGCCGCGCTCGCGCTCCTGCTCCATGTAGTCCATGACGGCCGTGCCTTCATGGACCTCGCCGATCTTGTAGGTGCGGCCGGTGTAGAACAGGATGCGCTCCGTCACCGTCGTCTTGCCGGCGTCGATGTGCGCGATGATCCCGATGTTCCGGATCCGGCCGATTGGTACTTGCCGTGCCATACCCGTATCGAGGGGCCGTGGCCCCCGGACTCCTGTTCCAGCGCTAGAACCGTGCCCCGGCCCCTCCGGGCAGCACGGGGCGCCGGAAGCTTCCGGCGCTCTTGCCTACAATGACTACTCTCGCTTCGTTATCCGGCCGCACGGCGGCCACGCATACGCTGCTACCAGCGGTAATGCACGAAAGCGCGGTTCGCCTCGGCCATGCGGTGCGTGTCCTCGCGCCGCTTGATCGTGGCGCCCTGGTTGTTGGACGCGTCCAGCAGCTCGGCAGAGAGCCGCTCGGCCATGGAGTGACCGGTGCGCGCCCGGGCCGAACGCAGCAGCCAGCGGATCGCCAGCGCCATGCGCCGGTCGCCGCGGATGTCCACCGGCACCTGGTAGGTGGCGCCGCCGACGCGCCGCGGCTTGACTTCGACCAGCGGCGTGGCATTGCGCACGGCCTGCTCGAAGGTGTCCAGCGGGTTGCGCCGCGTCGACTCCTCGATGCGGCCGAAGGCGTCGTACATGATGCGCTCGGCCGTGCTCTTCTTGCCGTCGAGCATCAGCTTGTTGATGAACATCGAGACGGTCTTGCTCTGGTAGCGCGGATCGGGTATAATCTCGCGCCGAACCACCCGTGCACGCCGTGGCATCTCTCTCGCTCCGACTGGGCGCCCGAATAGCCGCTCTTCGCGTTTCCACTTGCGTGGCCAATGGCCGCCGAGCGGCCATCTCGCATCAAACCGCGCCATCCGCCGTTTGAGGCGCCCTCCTCTCTTCGTCGCCATTCGTCATGGTGGGCCCCGCCCGCCATTTGTAACTCACGCGGCAGGCCGTCGCGCCGCCCGCCAGACACTGCTGACGGCCGCCCGGCTGGACGGCCGCACCGCTCTGCTACTTCTTGCGCGTGCCGTATTTGCTGCGCCCGCGCTTGCGCCCGCTGACGCCCTGCGCGTCGAGCGCGCCGCGAATGATGTGATAGCGCACGCCCGGCAAATCCTTGACGCGGCCGCCGCGCACCAGCACGACGCTGTGCTCCTGCAGGCTGTGACCCTCGCCCGGAATGTAGGCCGTGACCTCGATGCCGTTGCTGAGCCGCACGCGCGCCACTTTGCGCAGCGCGGAGTTCGGCTTCTTCGGCGTGACGGTGCGCACCTGCATGCAGACGCCCCGCTTCTGCGGCGAGCCGTCGCCGCGCCGCGTGCGGTTCGTCAGCGCGTTGTAGGTGAAGCGGAAGGCCGGAGCCTTCGTCTTCTTCACCGATTTCTCTCTGCCCTTGCGCACCAGTTGGCTGATCGTGGGCAACGCACCGTCTCCTCGAAGTCACAGTGAAAGGCCAGACGCCGTACTTGTTGATCGAGACCGGCGTGGCGCGGGCGAACCCGGCTCACGGTGCTCCGGCTGTCATCACGTTTCGGGTCGTCCGACCTGGCGCTTCATTCCTCGCCCGGCGGGATAGCCAGGCGCCACGCACCACGGAGGTGCGCGCACGCACGTCAAACGCCGCCCGTTCACGACGCGCCCTAGCAGAGTATCCGATCACACGGCTTCAGGGAAGAGGGTTCGAGAAATCCGGCTGTTCAGTGTTGGGGCGACCGCGGCGACTGCAGATCCCCGGGCGTTGGACCGGCGGCCAGCGTCTCGCTCCACGCACCACCGCCAGCGGCTGGGACTCAGCTCGTGAAGCCCTCCCAGCGGGCGAGCGGGCCGCAGGCGCTGCCGTCACAGGCCCGCGCCGTGTAGTAGTAGAAATGCCCCGCCTGCAGCCCGGCGCTGGCCGGCACGCCGGCGCTCAGCCCGCTCACGCTCTGCTGGAACTTCATCACGCCCGCCGCCGGATCCCAGACGTAGACGATGTAGCTGGTCCCGGCGCCCGCGCCGCTGGGCGCCGCCCAGCGAACGATCGGCGTGCTGCCATTGTTAGTCGAGCCCTCAGCCGGCGTCAGCAGCCCCGGCGCCCCCAGGCCGCCGCCGGTGGTGAACCCCTCCCAGCGCGCCAGCGGGCCGCAGGTCGCGCCGTTGCACGCCTGCACGCTCATGTAGTAGAAGCGCCCCGCCGCCAGGGGAGAGCCACCCGGCACCGCGATCGCGCGCTGTGTGGTCGTGCCCTGCCAGGCCATCACGCCCGCGCCCGGATCCCAGACGTAGACGGTGTACTGCGTCGTGTCGCTCACCGAGCCCGCCGGCGCCGTCCACTGGATCGTCGGCGTCAGGCTCACGCCCGTGGCGCCTTCCGCCGGCGCCGTGAGCGATGGGGTGCCGAGCGCCGCCGGCGCTTGCGTGGTGAAGCCCTCCCAGCGGGCGTTCGGGCCGCAGGCCGTGCTGTTGCAGGCCACCGCGGTGTAGTAGTAGAAGCGGCCACCCCGCAGCGCCGCGGCCGGCGGCACGCTGAGGTTGAGCGCGGCGGTCGTGCCCTGGTAGGCCATCACGCCCGCGCCCGGATCCCAGACGTAGGCGGTGTACTGCGTCAGGCCGGCGGCAGCGCCCGTGGGCGCCGTCCATTGGATCACCGGCGTTGTGCTGACGCCGGTGCTGCCTTCGATCGGGCTGGTGAGGCCGGGCGCTCCGGGGACCGCGGCCGTCGTGAAGCCGATCCAGCGGGCCTGTGGGCCGCAGGCGCTGCCGTTGCACGCCTGCACCATCCAGTAATAGAAGCGGCTGGGCGCGAGCCCGACTCCGGCGGGCACGCTGAGGCTGAGCGCCGTGGTGCCCTGCTGGAACTTCATCGTCACGGCGGCCGGATCCCAGATGTAGGCCGTGTACTGCGTGCTGCCGGCGATGGCGCCGCCCGGCGCGGTCCAGCTCAGGCTCGGCGTGAGGCTGACATTCGTTGCGCCCTCGGCCGGCGAGGCGAGCGCCGGCGCGCCGGGCCGCGTGACCGCGGCGTTGATCGTAAACGTCTGGCCGTTGGAGGCGCCGCCGCCGGGCGCCGGGTTCACGACCGTTACCGTCGCCGTGCCCGGCGCGGCGACGTTGCCCGCTGGCACCGCCGCCGTCAGCTGCGTGGCGCTGACGAAGCTGGTGCTGAGGCTCATGCCGTTCCACTGCACCGTCGAGGAGGAGATAAAGTTGCTGCCGTTCACCGTCAGCGTGAACGCGGCGCCGCCCGCCGTGGCGCTCGCCGGACTCACACTCGTGGTCGTGGGCGCCGGGTTGCTCGCCACGTCGAAGACGATGTCGTCTACGTACAGCGGCGGCTGCGCCGCCCCCAGCCCGTCCTGGATCGCGAAGCCCTTGATCGTCTTCCCCACCCCGTTCAGGTCCGCCAGCGGAATCCGGTACTGCTGCCAGCTTCCCGCCGGCAGCGCCCCGCCGTAGCTGGCCAGCGGCAACAGCTTGATCAGCGCGTTCGTGCTGTCCACGAGGCTGACGTCGTATGCCTGGCCGCCCTGGCTCGCCTGCGCCCACAGCGTCAGCTCGGTGAACGGCGTCGTGTCCAGCCCGCTCGTCGCAAACGGATAGAGCGCCCCCCAGGCCGTCGTGATCGTCAGCGCGATCGAGGCGGCGCCGCCGTGCACTGGCGCCGGGTTGAAGTAGTCGACGCTCGATCCCCACGATGCATCGCCCCAGCCCGGCACCAGGTGGTCGTCGTAGACCACCAGCCGGCCCGGCGTGGTGGGCGCCGGCGTCGGCGTCGCCAGCGGTGTGTTGTCGAAGGCCATGTCGTCCACGGCGAGTGGCGGCTGCGCCGTGCCCAACCCGTCCTGCAAGTAGATGCCGGCGATGGGCACGTTCCCCGGATTGATCTGGCTGATCGGCACCACGTACTGCTTCCACTGGCTCGCCGTGATCGGCCCGCCGACCGCGGCCAGAGAGACGCCCGGCAAGAGCTGGTTGTTTTCGTCTTCCAGGCCCACCACGTAGCTCTGCCCGGCCTGGCTTGCCCGCAGCCAGAAGCGCAGCGCCGTGAACTGCCCCGTATTCACCAGCGCCCCGTCGTAGAACGAGAGCGCCCCCCAGGCCGCTTTCACCTGGAAGCTGATCGCCGCCGTGCCGCCGTGCACCGGACTCATGGCCGCGAAGTTGATCACGGAATTCCATGACTGGTCCGCCCAGGGCGCCGCCAGCGCGTCGCCGTAGACAGCCATCTGTCCCGGCGTCGGCGTGGGTGTGGGCGTGGGGCCGCAGTTCGGCAGCGGCGCCGGCGTCGTGTTCAGCATCCCGTCCAGCAGGTTCGTGGTCAGCTGCTGGATGCCGGCATTGACGCCGCGTTGAACACGTAGGCGCCGCTGCAGGCCTGGTAGATCGTCGTGTTCTGCGCATCCGGACTGCCGTTGATGTCGGTCGTCGGCGAATTCGACAGCACCGTCTCGTTCGGCGGCGTGAAGCCGTTGGCGAACACCTTGTCGTACTCGTAGCCCACCAGACCGGCGACCGTTGCGCCGTTGCTGAAGCCCGTGTTGCTGTACAGCCAGTGCTGGGCGTTGCTCACTACCCAGGGCGAGTTGGGCACGCTGTTGTCGAAGAACGAGCTGTACATGCTGCCCAGCACGCCGTTCTCCGGCTGATACACCGGCCACTGCCGCCACTCCACCGTGGTCAGTGCCGGCTGCGTCTGCGCCATGAGGTCGGTGAGCGAGCTGCGGTAGCAGACGATCACACGGTTGGCGGCGCCGTTGATCGTGCTCGCCTCCCAGCGGATCTGCCAGAACATCGTGTTGGCGTCGAAGAAGGCGAGGTGCAGGCCGGCGTCGCGCGCCGAAAGCACGCTTGTGCGCATCTGCTGCGACCAGTACTCGTCGTGCCAGGGCGAGACGTAGACCTGGCGCCCGGCCAGCAGGTTCGGGTTCGCCTGCAGGTCCACGCTGGTGGCGTAGCCGACGTTGTAGCTGTGCTGCTCCAGCCAGCGCACCAGGTTATACTCGCCATCGAAGAAGTCGCCGGCGCCGGCCCAGTCGGTGTAGGGCCGGTCGAAGCTGGCCTTGGCCGCCGGGGCGCCGCTGGAGTTGAAGGCGTAGAGGCTCTTGCCGCCCCAGTTGTTGTAGGCCTGGTAGGTGGTCACCGGCACCACGTAGAGAATCGGCGCCGAGCCGGCATCGTCGCGCAGCACGAAGGTCGCGTAGCCGACATCGCCGCTGGCCGCGGTCAGCTTCACCAGGTACACGCCGCTGGTCCAGTTCGTCTGCGTCTGCAGCGTGTAGGAGACCTGCCAGTTGGCCGCGATCAGGCCGGTGGCGGGGTCGGGCGCGGGCACCGGTTGGTTCTGGCCGGGCAGGCTGGGCACGCTGGTGATCAGCGTGGAGCCGGCGCCGCCGTACCAGCCCATGCGATAGACGTCGAGCGTGTACGTCGGCTGGGCGGTGGAGACGAAGAAGCTGACGCTCTCACCCTTGTTGACGCTGGTGTCCGAGGCGTAGCCGCGGATCACCTGGTCCGTCCAGCAGTCGCTGCCGCAGGTGGTTTGCGCGTAGTCCAGGGCGCCCGGCCCGCCGCTTGGCGGTGGCGGCGTGCCCACGGCGGCCGCGCCGTGTGCGGTGGTGGCCCGCGGCGCCGGGCCGCGGGGCGCACCCTCATCGCCCTCCTCGCTGCGGCTCTGCCCGCGGCCGCGGGCCAGTGCCGGCGACTGCCAGCTCGTCGTGCCGGGCTTGAGGTTCTCGTCGTGCACGGCGCCGGCGAGCGCATGCGGCGTCAGCGAAGGGCGGCGCGTCTGTGCGTTGGGCACCGGCGTCGCCGCTCCGACAGGCGCCCCGCCACCTGAGCGGACCAGCACGGCCATGACGGCGACGAAGGTAACCAGAACGCCGATGATCGTCGCCGGCGCGCGACGCTGCCGCCTGCCGCTCACCCTCACCTCCCCGTGCGTCACGAATCCGGCGTATTGAAAGCCCGGCGACCCGGACCAGTCCTTTACCAACTCGTAACGCGAATCATCGGTGCTTGTTACAGGAGTGTCAATTGCTCCGCGTCAAGCATTTCGGGGCGAACTTGCAGACGGACGGTTCCGGCTGGCCGGCGCGTGCGTGCCCCGTCCACAGCCGGCCGATGCTCCCGCTTCGTGCGGGTCTCAGAATGCCTTCAGCACCAGCCCCGCCGCGGCGCCGCCCAGCACCAGCCAGGCCGAGTTCAGCTTCAGCCGCAGCAGCACAACCAGCGCCAGCGCCGCCAGCAGCGCCGCCGGCAGATCCACCAGCGCCGCGCGGCCCAGCTGCCATGTCACCGCCGCCATCAGCCCCAGCGCCGCCGCGTTCACGCCGTCCAGCGCCGTACGGACGGCCGGTGAGCGCCGCGCCAGCGGCAGCACCTGCACGATCAGCGGCGAATAGACGAAGGCGGGCAGGAAGATCGCCACTGTGGCGAGCAGCGCCCCGCCGAAGCCGCCGGTCAGATAGCCGACGAAGGTGGCCGTGGTGAACACCGGCCCCGGCGTGAACTGGCCCACGGCCACGGCGTCGATCAGTTGCTGGTTGCTGAGCCAATGCAGCCGTGTGACGAAGTCGTCGCGCAGGAAGGCGAGCAGTACGTAGCCGCTGCCGTAGAGCACGGCGCCGATCTTGAGGAAGGTCAAGAACAGCGTGAGCGGGCTGTATCCCGCCGCATGCGCCACGCCCGCGCCCAGCAGTGACGCCGCCGAGGCGAGCGGCAACGCCGGCCAGAACGAGCGGGTAGCGCCGCTCAGCCGTTGCTGGCAGGGGCGCGGCCCGCGCAGGGCCAGGGCGAGCAGCCCGCCGCCCAGCAAAAGCGGCAGCGGGTTGAGGCCGGCAAGAAAGAGCGCGAGCGCCGCCAGCGCCAGCGCCGCGAACAGCGGCCCCTTGATCGCCGTGCGGCCGAGGCTCCACAGCGCCGCGGTGACGATGGCGATGATCACCGGCTTCACGCCGTAGAGCAGCCGCCCCGCCGCGGGCGTGCCGCCGAAGCGCACGTAGGCCCAGGCGAAGGCGAGCACCAGCAGCATCGCCGGCAGAATGAACAGGGCGCCGCCCAGCAACAGCGCGGTGCGCCCGGCGCGGCGGTAGCCCAGCAGGATCGCCAGCTCGGTGCTGCTGGGGCCGGGTATCAGATTGGCGGCGCCGAACAGGTCGAGAAACTCCTGCGCGGAGAGCCAGCCGCGCCGCTCCACGACCTCGCGCCGCATCATCGCCACGTGCGCCGCCGGTCCGCCGAAGGCGATGCAGCCGAGCCGCAGGAACAGCGCCGCGACTTCGCGGCGCGGGTGTGCGGAAGGCGGCGAAGGGTGAACGGGAGGGTCTTCCGGCGTCACCTGCGTTCACTTCCCGGCGCGGCCGTGATCGCGCCGGGCCCATGCTACCGCTCGGACCTGGGATGGCGCTCCTCTGCGGCGCGGCCAAAAGGGGCCAGCGTCCCCCGGTTGGCCTCCCCGCGCTTCGTGGCTTCGCGCTCGGGCTCCCGTCACAGCCGCCGGGCCAGGAAGTCGGCCAGCAACCGGTACGTTTCGGTCTTCTGATCCAGGTCCGTGCTGCCGTGGCCCTCGGCGCCCTTCTCCACGTACTCGAAATCCTCACCCTCGCGCCGGCCCAGTGCCAACAGACGATCACGCACCACGCGCGCCTGCTCGATCGGGCAGCGCGGGTCGTTGACGCCGTGCACGATCAGCAGCCGGGCGCGCAGGCTCTCCATAAAGTTCACGGCGCTGCGGTCGCGCCACAGCTCGGCGTTTTGCTCGGGATCGCCCATCTGCTCGCGCAGGTAGTACTTGAAGTGCTCCATGGAAGACGCGTACAGCCGCGGCAGATCGCTGATCCCCACCCAGGCCGCGCCGGCCTTGAACAGCTCCGGCCGCTTCACCGTGATCAATAAGGTCATGAAGCCGCCGTAGCTGCCGCCGAACACGCCCACGCGCGCGGGATCGACCGCCGGCAGCGCCTTTAGATACGCCGCGCCGGCGGCGATGTCTTCCAGATCCACGCCGCCCCAGTCGTTCCGCGCCGCGTCGCGGAAGGCGACGCCGTAACCTGTGCTGCCGCGCGGGTTCGGCTCCAGCACTACGTAGCCGCGGTCGGCCAGGAACTGCGGGAAAGGATCGAAGGCACGGAGGTACTGTCCCGTCGGCCCGCCGTGCACGATGATGATCGCCGGCGCCTGCGCGCCCGGCTCGATCTGTCGCGGCTGGTAGAGCAGCGCGGGGATGCGCGTGCCGTCTTCGGATGGATACCAGACGTACTCGCAGTCGACGAAGAGCGCCGGGTCGATGCTGCCGTACTCGGGCGCCAGCAGCGTGCGCAGACGGCCATCGCCGAGCGTGTACAGGCCAAGACCGGGGCGCGTTGTCGGCGTGCTCGCCGAGAAGACGATCGCCGAATCGTGCAGCGCGAAGGCCGCGAAGCCGGCGACGCCGGGCGGCAGACCCAGCTCGCGGGCGGCGCCGCCGGCCACGTCGTAGACCACGATCTCCGTCTGCGCGTCGCGGTTGCGCAGGCAGACGACGCTGCGGCCGTCTTCCGAGAACTCACCGGCGTACTGCTCGACGCCCTCCTCGCCCAGCCAGCGGACCGTTCCCGTCTCGATCTCGAACAGCCCGGCGCGCGTGACACCGCTCACATCCGAGCCGATCAGCAGCGATTGTCCGTCCGGCGACCAGTCGGCGACGAAGTCGCGCGAGCTTTCGCTCAGGCGCAGCAGGCGGCGCTGGTCGCTGCCGTCGGCGTTCATCAGATAGATGTCCTGGTTGCGCAGATCCGGGGACTCGTTCGTGACGAAGGCGATGCGTTCGCCGTCCGGACTCCAGACCGCGCCGCCGGCGGGAAAGGGGTAGCGCGTGAGCTGCTGATACTCGCTGCCGTCCGGGCGCATGCGCCAGAGGTTGAGCTGCCCGACCTTGTTCGTCATCACCAGCAGCCACGTATCGTCGGGGCTGAAGGCGATGGGGTACTCCTGGCAGTGCGGATCGTCGGTCAGTTGTGTGAGCGCCGCAGTCGCAACGTCGAGCGCGACCAGGTTGTGCTGCTCGTTGCCGTCCTTGTCCCACGCGTAGACGATGCGCTCGCCGGCGCGGCTCCAGATGAAACCGGTGTGCAGGCTGCGTGGCAGGCCACCGCGGCTCACCTGGCGCAGCTCATTGGACGCCAGATCGAGCACATACAGCTCCAGCTCGCCGGTCGTATCCCAGTAGAAGGCAAGCCGATCGCGCTGCCAGCTCAGCGCCGGGAAGTAACGGCTGGGCAGCCGGGCGAGCTCCCCGAGCGGGATGCGGCCGGTGTCGGTGGTGGTCATCGTCTGCTCCTCATGGTGGCCGCGGCGCCGGCGGTCATTGCTGCGGCAGTACGGCGATAGGATAAACGAGTCCGCTTCGAGTTTTCGTGCCTCCGGTTAGCCCACGGCCGGGGCGCCTCGGCGGTTGCCAGCGGCCGCCGCCCTGCGCCATCATGCCGGGGGCGGCAAGGACGCTGAGACGCCTCCGCCCGAGGTGACTGGCAATGAAGCTCCGGCTGGGCATCCATATCGGGCCGCAGAACATCAGCATGGCGGATCTGCGCCGGCTCTGGCGCTTCGCCGACGAGCATTTGGACTGGATCTCCGTCTGGGACCACTTTTACGAGGCGCCCTACATCAACGGCGACAGCCCGCACTTCGAGGCGGTGGCGATGATGGCGGCGATCGCCGCTGATACGCGGCGTGTGCGTATCGGCAACATGGTCTTCTGCATGCTCTACCGCAACCCCGGCCTGCTGGCAAAGTCGCTGATCACGATCGACCACCTCAGCAACGGCCGGCTGGAGATCGGCCTCGGCGCCGGCTGGCACGAGGCCGAGTTCGCCGCCTACGGCTACGCGTTTCCGCCGATCAAGCAGCGGCTCGACATGCTGGAGGAGGGCACGCAAGTGCTCAAGTCGCTGCTCTCCCAGCCGCGCACGGAGCACCACGGCGCCTACTACCAGATGAACAACGCCGCGCTTTATCCCAAGCCCGTGCAGGCGCACGTGCCGCTCTGGATCGGCGGCCGCGGCGAGCGGCGCACGCTGCGTATCGCCGCGCGCCACGCCGACGGCTGGAACGTGCCCTACATCGGCGAGGACGACTTCGCCCACAAGTGCCACGTGCTGGACGAGTGGTGCGAGAAGGAAGGGCGCGACCCGAAGTCGATCGAGCGCGGCATCAACCTCGCCTTCAACATGGCGCCGAATGAGCAGGCGGCTGCCGCGGCCACGGAGCGGGCGCGGCAGCAGTGGGGCGCGCAGGCCGAAACGCGCATGGCCGGCGTGCTCACCGGTGGGCCGCAGCAGGCAGTTGAAAAGATCGCGCATTACGCGGAGGCGGGCGCCAGCCGGCTGAACATCGCCATCCGCCCGCCGGTGGACTGGGAGGCGCTCGACGCCTACGTGCAGGAGGTCGCGCCGCACTTCAGTTGAGGGCCACTGGCCCCCCATCCCCCGGTTCATGCCTCTTGCCTCGAATACTGGGGAAAGGGGAGTCTCTTACTCAGTTCATGCCGAAGCTCCCCTCTCCATGGCATGGAGAGGGGCTGGGGGTGAGGCCACGCGCTTTACACCAGCCCGCGCAGTTCGGCAGCCACTGGTTGCACGACTTCGCGTGTGTTGTCCCAGTAGTCGTGCGCGGGCAGGCCGCCGCCGCCGCCGTTCTTGATGTTGTCCACCTTGCGGTCCGCGATCGCGATCCAGGACTGCTCGCCGGTGGCCGGGTCGGTGCTCTGGTAGAGGCTGGCCGGGCCGCCGGCGGGAAGCCGATCGCCCCGTCGCCAGCTCGCCGGCGGTGACAGGGGATCGGCCACGGGGTCGAGCTCGTCCCAGAAGTTCGTCCAGGCCCCCATCGCGCCGATCGGCCCCGCTTCCGTGCCCCAGTTGAACAGCTCGGCGTACTTGCGCAGCGGGCTGCCGGCGGTGACGATGCCGCGAACTTTCGCGGCAAGCTGGAGCGGCAGATCGCGCAACACGTCGAAGGCGACGACCGTGCCGTTGCTGTGCGCGTTGATCACCACGCCGGCCACATCCGGGCGCGAGAGCAGCCGCAGCAGCGCCTCGCGCACGAAGCTGCGCACCCGCTCGCGCAGGTCGTTGCGGCTGACATAGGCGGCGACGTCGTCCTCCAGGTTGCGGATCGTACCCAGCAGACCGGCGGGCGGCGGTGCGGCCGGCGCCGGCGCCGCGTGCGGTCGCAGCGGCAGGCGCAGCCAGTGATGATCGGGCGGCAGGTCGCGTCGGGGCTGCAGGCCGGGCGCCGCGGACGCTGCGGGGTGCTGATGATGCAGCAGCGCGCGGATGTCGGCGAAGGCCATGTGCACCAGGCCGAGGATCGAGGCGTAGTGGCCGGCGGAGACGGCGGCCATCTCCAGGGCCACCGCGGCGGAGCCGCCGTGCGGCCCCACCGGCTCGAGCCGCGAGTAGACGAGCGCGACGTGGGCGATCGGCTGGCCGTCCGCGCGCAGCGGTGCGCCTTCGGGATCGACGACGCCTGGACGCGCGGCGTCCCAGCCACCGAGGCGGCGCAGGCCCTCCTCGCGCGTCGGCGGGCCGGTCGGCGGCCCTTGCCCTTCTTCGTCGTCGCTCGGCGCCCAGAGGCTCTCGACGTAGATGGCGCCGTTCTGGCCCGGCCGCGAGCGCTTGCGATGCGGATCGTCGCCGAGTAAATCGGCGCCGAGCGCGGCGCTGAGCTGCTCGTGCAGGACGTCGGCATAGCCGGGCTGGCCGCCCTGCGGCGCCTGCTCGAAGCCGATGCCGTGGATCGTCAGGAGGCAGAGAACCTGCGCGGTCATCGCGGCTCCTTGGCGCCATGCCGGGGCGGCGCCGCCGGCCCGGTCCAATCTGAACGACTACACGCCGCGCGGCCGGCCATTGGCGCAGCGGCCGCACAGCAGCGGCCTCGATACGAAACGGTCGGCAGGGTAGCGAGCCGACGCTTGACGATGGTAATGGAATCGGTTTTCATTTACCCTTGGTGCGTGGGGCATGCCGCCCGCCGCGCCGGCCCCGTGGGAGTAAGAACCAGCCATGCGCGCCGTCCGTTGCGTCGCTCTGCTGCTGCTCGGCGCCGTGACGTTCGGGCTGTTGGCCTGCGATACGAACCCGCCGGCCAACGGCCACGGCGGCAAGCTGCGCGTGGTGGCGGCCGAAAACGTGTGGGGAAGCATCGCCGCCCAGCTCGGCGGCGACAAGGTGAGCGTGACCAGTATCATCTCCAAGCCGCAGACCGATCCCCACGACTATGAGCCCACGCCGAGAGACGCCCGCAACGTGGCTGCCGCCCGCTACGTACTGTACAACGGCATCGGCTACGACGGCTGGGCCGGCAAGCTGGTCGCCGCGGGTCCGAACCGCGGACGGGCGGTGCTCGTCGTCGGCGATCTGCTGGGCATACCGAAGGGTGGCAACCCGCACCGCTGGTACGCACCGGAGGACGTGCGGAAGGTGATCGGCCGCATCACCAGCGACCTCAAGCAGCTCGATGCCGGGGACGCGGTCTACTTCGATCAAAGGCAGCAGGCCTTCCTTGCCAGCGGCCTGCAGGAGTACACCGCGCTGATTCAGCAGATCGAGCAGCGCTACGCGGGCACGCCGGTTGGCGCCTCGGAGAGCGTCTTCGTGCCGCTGGCGCAGGCGCTGGGCCTCAAGCTGCTTACGCCGGAGTCCTTCCTCGACGCGGTGAGCGAAGGCAGCGACCCGAGCGCCGCGGACAAGGCGACGGCGGACCGGCAGATCAAGAGCAAGCAGATCGCCGTCTACGTCTACAACAGCCAGAACGCGACGCCCGACGTGCAGAACCTGGTGAACGCCGCCAGGGCGGCGAACATCCCCGTGGTCGCGGTAACGGAGACGCTGACGCCGGCGACGGCGACCTTCCAGGCGTGGCAATCGGCCCAGCTCCAGGCGCTGGCTGCCGCGCTTGCCCAGGCGACGGGAAAGTGAGGCGCTCCGTGCAGGAGACAGCGATACAACCAGCCCAGCGCGGCGCCGCGCCCATGCCGGCCAGTATGGGCGACAGCGCCGTGGTTGTGCATGGCGCGGCGGTGCGGCTGGGCGGCCGCACGATCTGGCAGGACGTAAACCTGGCGATCCCCCGCGGCAGCTTCACCGCCATCCTCGGCCCCAACGGCGCGGGCAAGTCTACGCTGCTCAAGGCGGTGCTGGGCCTGCAGCCGCTCGTCGCCGGCGAGATCCGCGTGCTCGGCAAGCCGCCGGGCAGCGGCAACCGGCGCGTGGGCTACCTGCCACAGCGCCGCAGCTTCGACGCCTCGCTGCGCATCCGCGGCGTCGACATCGTGCGGCTGGGGTTGGACGGCTCGCGCTGGGGTGTGCCGCTGCCGCGGCTGGGCCGCTTCTGCACCCAACACGAGCGCGCGGCGCGGCGTCGTGTGTCCGAGCTGATTGCGCTGGTGGGCGGCACGGCGTACGCCGGGCGGCCGATCGGCCAGCTTTCGGGCGGGGAGCAGCAACGGCTGCTGATCGCGCAGGCGCTCGCCCGCCGGCCCGAGCTGCTGCTGCTGGACGAGCCGCTGGAGAGCCTCGACATCAGCAACCAGGGGGCGATCGCCGCGCTGATTCAGCAGATCTGCCGCGAGCAGGGCGTCACCGTGCTGATGGTCGCGCACGACGTCAACCCGATCGTCGGCTACCTCGACCAGGTCGTCTACGTGGCGCGCGGCAACGTGGTTACGGGCACGGTCCAGCAGGTGATCACCACGGAAACGCTGAGTCGCCTCTACGCCACGCGCATCGAAGTGCTCACGGCGTCGGACGGGCGGCTCGTGGTCGTGGGCGAACCAGCGGGCGCCTTCGACGCGGGAGGACACGGCGCCCATGCCACTCGCTGACGCCGGCGATCTCTCCTGGAACCTGGCGGCAGATCTGCAGGGGCTGTTTGCCTATCACTTCATGGTGAACGCCTTCCGCGCGGGCACGATCGTGGCGATCGCGGCGGCGCTGATCGGCTGGTTCATGGTGCTGCGCGGCGAGAGCTTCGTCGGGCACACGCTCGCCCTGGTCGGCTTTCCCGGCGCGGCGGGCGCCACGCTGCTGGGCGTGAGCGCAACGCTCGGCTTCTTCGCCTTCTGTATCGCCGCGGCGCTGATCATCGCCCTGCTGCCGCGCGGGCGCGCGGCGCGCGGCTTCAGCGATGAGTCCGCCGTGGTCGGCGCCGTGCAGGCGATGGCGCTCGCCGGCGGCTTCCTCTTCATCAGCCTCTACCACGGCCTGCTCATCGGCGTGAACGCGCTGCTGTTCGGCAGCTTCCTCGGCGTCACGGACGGGCAGGTGCTGGCGCTGTTGCTGCTTGGGATCACGGCGCCGCTTGGGCTGGCGGCGATCGGCCGGCCGTTGCTCTTCGCCTCGATCGACGCCGACGTGGCGGCGGCGCACGGCGTGCCGCTGCGGGCGCTGTCGTTGCTGTTCCTCGTGCTGCTGGGCGTGGCCGCCGCCGAGGCGAGCCAGATCACCGGCACGCTTCTGGTCTTCGCGTTGCTGGTTGTGCCCCCGGCCACGGCGCAATTGGTCACACCGAACCCGCTGAAGAGCCTGGCGCTGGCGGTTGGCCTCGGCCTGGCGATCACCTGGGCCGGTCTCGCCGCTTCCTACTACTCCGACTATCCTGTCGGTTTCTTCATCACCAGCTTCGCCTTCGCCGCCTATCTGCTCGCGCGCCTGAGCCAGAGCCGCACGGCGCAGAGTGGCCGTATCTTGCGGCGCCGGCCCGCGGAGGCGGCGGCATGATTGCGCTGCTGCTCGATCCCGCCGGCGGCCTCGTGCAGATGCTGGGCCATCCCTTCATCCGCTACGGCTTCATCGCGGGCACAGGCGTGGCGCTGGCCTGCGGCCTGGTTGGCTACTTCGCCGTCCTGCGCGGCCAGGTCTTCACGGGCGACGCGCTCAGCCACGCCGCCTTCACCGGGGCGCTGGCGGCGCTCGCCCTCGGTCTGGACGCGCGGCTGGGGCTGTTCGGCATCACCGTCGCGGTGGCGCTGGGCATGGGGCTGCTGGGCGCCCGCGGCCGCGCCGACGACATCGTGATCGGCAGCGTCTTCGCCTGGCTGCTGGGGCTGGGCGTGCTCTTTCTCGCCATTTACACCACGCGGCGCAGCGGCGGCAACGGCACGGCCGGGCCGGCGGTGCTCTTCGGCTCAATCTTCGGCCTCAACGCCGGCAGCGCGGCGCTGGCGCTGCTCATTGGACTCATCACGGGCGGCCTGCTGCTGGCGCTGGCGCGGCCGTTGCTTTTCGCCAGCGTGGACGAGGCGGTCGCCGCGGCGCAGGGCGTGCCCGTGCGTGCGATCGGCCTGGCGTTGCTGGCGCTGATCGGCCTCGCGGCGGCGGAAGGCGCGCAGGTGGTCGGCGCCCTGCTGGTGCTCGGTCTGTTGGCGGCGCCCGCCGCCGCGGCGCAGCGGCTGGTCGCCCGGCCGTACACCGGGCTGGCGCTCTCCGCCGGGTTGGCGCTGGCGGCGATGTGGGCCGGTCTGACGCTGAGCTACGCCGTGCCGAAGCTGCCGCCGAGCTTCGCGATCATCGCCGCGGCCAGCCTGATCTATGCCCTGGCCGCACTGCTGCCGTGGCTGCGCCAGGCTTTCGGCCGGCGGGCCGCGCCGGCGGGATGAGGGCGGATATTGCTCCGGCGCGCGGCCGTCAATCGACCTCGGCAAAGCGGCGGCAGTTGCCCATCGACGGCCAGACATAGCTCTGCACGATGCTGAAAATCTGCTTGACGTGGTTGCGATCGTGATGCTGCCACTCGTGCAGCAGGTCGCGCACCGTCACCCAGCCGACCTGCGCGTGCTCGCCGCCGCGATCAAGCTGCGCCGGCGCCAGGCCGCGCACCAGCGCCAGGCTGTCCGCGCGCAGCGCCTCGAACTCGGCCAACAGCGCCGCTGGCTCCTGCTCGGCGTCGCGGCGCGCGGCCGCCACCTCCACCTGATTCCAGCCGGGCAGCGGCGGGCTCTCCTCGGCGAGGATGCGGCGGATGCGGCCGTTGAAGCCGCGCCGCTCCGCCTCGATCAGGTGGCCCAGCGTTTCGTTCGCGCTCCATTCCTCCGAGTCTGGCGGACCGGGCCGCCAGCGGCACAGCGCCGGCGGCAGCGCGCGCAGCTCCAGGCCGATCGCGCGGCCCTGCGCCTCGAGCAGCGCGGCCAGCGTCTGCAGATTGAGTTCCGCCGCGTCCACAACCATCGTCCGCCCTCCCGTTGCTACGCCTTGCGCTGTCCTCGATGACGGCACAGGGTATCACCGACGCCGGCGGCTCGATGCGGCTGCAGGCAGGGCGATTGGCAGGCAAAGTGGCGCGAATGGTCGCCGCACCGGACGGCGCCGGCCTACTGCGGGTTGCCGCGGCTGGGGCGCACCATCACCAGGCGGTTGGTCCAGCGGTCCGGGCCGATCTGTTCGAGGAAGAGCACGCGGATGACCTTGTAGAGCCGCGGATCCTGGCCGCCTTCGGAGGCCATCTGGATCACGTCGCCGGCGGAGAACTCGGTGGGGGTCATCACGCGGCCGAGCACGCGGCCGGAGGCGTCTTCGGAGGCGAGGGCGAAGGTGGTGTACATGCCGGGCGTCACCCACGCCGCGGCCGTGCGCGGCGAATGCGTCTCTTCTATTCTAGTACGGCCGTGCTGTGAGGCAGAACCGCGCCGGCGCACATGGAGGCGTTGTTGCCGTGTCGATACCAGGCGGCCGGCGCCTCTCCGCGACCGCGTCACGGCCCGGAAGATCGGCAACTGCTCGCCGGCGCAAGCCGGCGCAAACTCCCTGCGGAGAGAACGATCCGATGCCTGCCCGACGATGGCCGGTCTTCGCCGTCGGCATCCTCGTCGCTGGCGTGCTGCTTGGCGCCGTGCCGGCCTCCGCGCGCTCGGCGGCTTTCGCCCGCGCACAACGCACCCCGAACGACCCGCTCTATCTCATGCAGCAGCCGTACCTGGCGGATATCGGTGCGCCGGCCGCGTGGGAGCGGCAGACCGGCGACCCCGCGATCACCGTCGCCGTGATCGACAGCGGCATCGACCTGAGCCATCCGGACCTGGCCGCCAACATCTGGCAGAACCCCACGCCCGGCGCTTTCGGCTGCGCGGATGACCTTCAGGGCTGCACGTTGCTGGACCCGAACGACACGGCGGCGAGCTGTGCCGCCAGCGCGCCGGCTCGAAGCGGCGACGTCTCGCCGCTCTCGCCGCACGGCACCTTTCTGGCCGGCGTGATCGGCGCGGCGGGCGATAACAGCGCCGGCATCGCGGGCGTGGCCTGGCACACTTCGCTGATGGCCGTGCGTGTCTCCGACTGCCGCGACGGCAGCAGCGCCGCGACGGTGGCCGCGGGCATCCGCTACGCCGCCGACGCCGGCGCCCGCATCGCAGTCGTGGGGCGGGCGGCGTCGCGCTCCTCGGGCGGCGGCTGCCGCGCGCCGAACCGCCTGCTCGCCGACGCGGTGCAGTACGCCCGCGACCGCGGTGTATTGGTCGTCGCGCCGGCAGGCGACAGCGACCAGCCCTGTGTGGCCGATCCCGCCGCGGCGCCCGAAGCGCTGGCGGTTGGTGGCTACCAGCTTCCCGCGCGCACGCGGCTGCGTGTGGGCCGCGGCCGCACGGCGGCTAACTGGGGCGCGGAGATCACGGTCGCCGCGCCCGCGCTCGACCTGGCGAGCACGATCCCGTTGCAGCCCGGCCGCACGCCGCCCGATGACCGTTACGCCACGAGCTACGGCACGGCCTTCGCCGCGGGCCTCGTGGGCGGCGCGGCGGCGCTGCTGCTCTCGCAGAACCCGTTGCTCACGCCCGACTGGCTCACGCAGTTGCTGGCGCTTGGCGCGCGGCCGCTGGCGGATGGCAGCACGCCCGGTTGGGCCGGTGCGGGCGCGATCGACATCGCCGCGTCGTTGCGGCTCGTGCCCGCGGGCTTCGCCGGCGCCGTGACGATTGAGGGCGAGCCGGCGCCGGACGGCACGCTGATTGAGGCATATGTTAACGGCGCGCTCTGCGCCTCTACCGCCAGCTTCACCGAGAACGGCCGCGCCTCGTATGCTCTACTCGTGCCCGCGGCGGCGATGCAGGCCGGCTGCGGCAGCGCTGGCGTCGCCGTCGAGCTGCGCGTCAACGGCGCCGCGGCCGCGCAGACGGTCTGGAACGCGGCAGCGAATGCCCTGGACCTGGACGGCGCCGCAGCGGCCACCAGCACGCCGTGAGGCGCGGCCCTCGCGCGTGGCGCCGGCGCGGTCCCGACGCGAGCGAAGCGAGAACCATGGGGCGGCCAAGGGGGATGGGGTGAGGGTGAAGTCGTGGTGCGCGTGCGGCGCCGCGCTGCTTGCGGCGCTGCTGCTCGCGGGCACGGCGTGCGGCTCGAACAACAACGGCAACAAGAAGGCGGCCGGCGGGCCGGGTACACCCGCTCCCACGCCCGTCGCCTCCGGTGCACGCACGGGCGGCATTATCAGGTTCGACAAGGCGCCGCCGTTCACGATCGACCCGAACAAGGGCTACGTGGCCACGATCAAGTTCGCCAAGGGCGACGTCGTTGTCGAGCTGAACGCGAAGGCGGCGCCGCTCACCGTCAACAACTTCGTGTTTCTCGCCCGCCAGCACTTCTACGACGGCACCACCTGCCACCGCGTGATCCCGAACTTCGTGGCGCAGTGCGGCGACCCGCTGGGCACGGGCGGCGGCGGACCCGGCTACACCATTCCCGACGAGAAGAGCCCGCTGCTGCACGATGTTGGCGCGATCGCGATGGCCAAGACCAACGATCCCAACTCGGCCGGCAGCCAGTTCTACATCACGATGGCGCCGCAGCCCTCGCTCGACGGCCACTACACCGTCTTCGGCCAGGTGATCTCCGGGCAGGACGTGGTGACGAAGCTCACGCCGCGCGATCCTGCCACCAACCCGGCCGCGCCGGCCGGCGACCGCATCATCAGCATCACGATCCAGGAGACGGACCAGACCCCGACGCCGTTCGTCGCCCCCGCAGCCTCGCCGAAGCCTACGCCTTGAGGCGAGCGACGCGAGAGAGGTGCGGCAGGCACGCAGCGCGGGATCGCGGCCGATGACAAGGAGTGAACACGGCGCAGGCAGAGCCGAGCGACGGCGTGCCCACGCCGCGCCCGTCCCGCGGCTGTTGAGTCTGCTGGCGGTGCTGCTGCTGGCAGTCGCCTGCACCGGCGGCAAATCCGCCTCGGCGCCCAGCAGCGTGGCCACGCCGGCGGCCGCGGCCGCGGCGCCGGCTCGCGGCAGAACGCCCGAAGGCGGCGCCTCCGTGCCGGCCGGCCCGACCACGGCGGTCACGCCGGCCCCGGCGGCCGCCTTCAGCGGAACCGCAGCCGTCCCGGCGACCGCGACGCCGACGCCGGCGCCGCGCCCGCTCGTGCCGGAGGCCACGCCGCCGGCGAAGATCGAGGCGGGAACCTGGGGCGAGGTGAACACGCTGGGTGGCTGCCTCAAAGTGCGACTCTCTTTCGAGCAGGACTCGCAGGCGATCGACTGCCTTCCCTACCGGCTGCTGGTCTTCGTCGACAGCGTGCAGACGGTGCAGGGGCAGGAGGTGGTGCATCTCGCCGGACGCGGCTACACCTATCCCGAAGGACTGACACCGCTGCAAAACCCCGCCGAGACGTTCGTCGACTTCGCCGCCCGGCCGCACGACCTGGGCACCGTCGCCTACACGGCGCCCGACGGCAACGTCTGGACGATTGCGGGCGACGGCTCCGGCGCGCGGCAGATCACCGGCGCCGGCGGCGACCAGAACGCCGGCGTCTACTATTCCGGCCTCGCCTGGTCGCACGATGGCAGAGAGCTGCTGCTCAGCGCGGACACGGACTCCGGCCGCCTGCTCCAGGTCTACGACGCGAAGAACGGCCTGCACACCGTCTCGGCGCCGGGGAGCGCGAGCGGCGGCTACCCGGGCGCCGCCTCGTGGTCGTCCGATTCTTTCCACCTGCTTGTGGCCGACTATGACCTGCCGGGCAACGCCTGCGAGCGCGACTTCAACAGGTACGCGCTGCAACTGGTAGACCGCTCCAACAACCAGGCAACGGATCTCTACAGCGGCACGGTGCAGGGCTTCGTCGCCGGTATCGCGCCCTCGCCGGACGGCCGCTACATCGCCCTGTTGCTTGGCGCCGCCTGCGACTCGGTTTCCTTCGACCTCTGTTTGCTCTCGCTGCAGGCCGACCCGGCCTACGCGGTGAAGGCGGGGCAACTGCGCTGCCCGCGCGGCGCGAAGGCGGGCAGTGTCGCCTGGTCGCCGGACAGCAAGCAGCTCGCCTTCACCAGCCGCCTGCAAGGGCGCGACGACGAGTCACAGCTCTCCGTCGGCCTGCCGATGAATGTGCTTGAGCCGCACAGCGCCACGTATTACCCGCTTGCCTGGCCGTTGCGCATCGATCGGAACATCATCGGCGCCGTCTACGAGCCGGACAGCCGCACGCTGCGCATCGAGGAGGAGGTGCCGCGCGGCCTCGCCGATATCGAGCTGCCGGACCGCATCATCCGCCGCATCACCTCGGACGGCTCGCGCGCGGCGATCACGGAGGCGGCGGGCGACCGTCTGCTGGATCTGCGGCCGCTGCTGGCGCCGGCGACCGTGCACGGCGAATACGCGCTGGCCAGCGGCGCCACCGGGGCGCTGTGGGTGATCCAACTCGGCCAGCAGGACGCCCGCTGGCAGCTCACCGACGTGGCGGCCGGCGTCTATGCCTGGAACCAGTGACGCACGTTGACTGCACTGCTCGCGCTCACCGTGCTCGCCTCGCTGGCGGTGGCCTGCGCCACGCTGCTTGTGGATCTGCGCCGTGTGCGCAGCGGGGCGGTCCGCCCGCTGACCCGGCGTGCGCTCGGCACGGCGCAGGCGGCCACGGGCCTGCTCTGGCTCGTCTACGGCGACCTGGCGCTGGCCGGCGCCGGCGGGGCGCGCGGCTGGTTCGCCATTGCCATCGGCGCCCTGTTCGTGCTGCAAGGCGTGCGGCGGCTGAAGTGACTGCCGCACCGCCGAAGTCATCCGGCTACACTGAACGCATGACAGCAGCGCAAGCCGTCGTCGGCCACGTCGCCGCGCTCTACACCGCCGGAAGTGCCGGCGCGCCGATGCAGCGCCACCGGCAGATCGAGCTGATCACCGGCGTCGGCGTCGCCGGCGACCGCTACGCGCTGGGCACGGGCTACTGGAGCGATCCGCGCTGGCCCGACCAGGAGCTGACGCTGCTGATGGCCGAGACGGCTACGGCTCTCGGCCTGGACCCGGCCAGCCTGCGCCGCAATATCGTCACCCGCGGCGTGGACCTGGACGCGCTGATCGGTGTGACGTTCCAGATCGGGGAGGCCACGCTGCTTGGCGTGCGCCGCTGCGATCCCTGCCGCTACATCGAACGGTTCACGCGCTCCGGCGCCATGCGCGAGCTGGCCACCCGCGGCGGCCTGCGGGCGCACATTGTGACCGGCGGCCGTGTGCACGTTGGCGATCGGCCGCAGACGCTGCAGGCGCATCAAGCCGTTGAGCGCGTTGTCTCGCCCAGCCCCATCAGTTAGTGACCGGCGTGCTCGTCATCATCGTTTCACTGCCAGATGACTCGACTGCGTTCCGTCGCAAAGTGAAGCTGCTCGGCATCCTTCCAGTGCCGTGTTCCCGCCTCGGCGACGGTGAGCACATCGGCGCCGCGCGCTCGTAGCGCCGCGACCAGCGCGCCCTGCATGCTGTCTTCGTCGAAGTAGAGCGAAAACACGCGCCACTACACGTTCTCGTGGCCCCAGCCATGCGGATGGCGGGCGGCGAGTTCGTCGTAGAGCGCCTCGTCGGCCGCAAAGTCTGCGTCGATGCGGGCGCGGTTAGCGAGGTAGTACGTGATGGCCGCGTAGAACAGCGTGAGATCGAGATCGGGAAACTCCGTCTGAATCTGCTCTGCACTCATCCCCTGGTTGTATAGGTCTGCTACGGCGTGCACGGTCATGCCGGTGCCGGCGAGGCAAGCGCAGCCCGAATGCAGCTCGGGGTCGGAGTGAATCAGGGTGCCGATATCCACTGGTGTGCTCGTCGTCATCGCTTCACCGCCAGTTGCTCAGGAACTCCAGCTTGTCGGCCACCTCTTCCGCACTCCTCGCGGTCAGGATGGCCATGAGCCCGCGCAGTTGTTCGCCAACGGACCAGCTCTGATCGGTGAGCAAGATAATCCCGCCATGGTGCTCTCCCCGCGCCAGGAGTTGGTGGTGCAGGCGAGCAAAGTCGGGCACGTTCGCTGAATACAGGGCGCGGCCGGCAGCCGTCGCGAAGGCCAGCTGGCTTGCATCGGTGCGTCCGCGCGTGTTCGCCTCCTGTACCGTGACAACGTCCACATCCTGTCGGCGCAATGCCGCGACCAGCCCGCGGTCCATGCTGTCTTCATCCACATATAGTGGGAACACGCGGCTATATATCCTCGCGGCCCCAGCCGTTAGGGTAGCGCGCCGCGAGTTCCTCCCCCAGCGCCTGGTCGGCGGCCAGCTCGGCGTCGATGCGAGCGCGGTTCGCCAGGTAGTAGGTGATCGCGGCGTAGAAGAGGGTGAGGTCGAGATCCGGGATCGAGTCCTGGATCTCTTCCGCGCTCATGCCCCGCTTGTAGCGCGCGGCGACAGCGTGCACGGTCATGCCGGTGCCGGCGAGGCAAGGGCGGCCCGAATGCAGCTCGGGGTCGGAGTGAATCAGGGTGCCGATATCCACCGGTGTGCTCGTCGTCATCGCTTCACCGCCTGAGGTACGTTCCCACCCATTGTCGCATGCGGTGCGAGCCGCAGATGCGGACCGGCGGGCCAGCACAACGCCGACCCGCCGGAATAGCTTCCATCCAAGGGACGGGTTAGCGCCGGCGCGGGCCGCCGCCGCTACCGCCGCCGGGACCGCCCGGGCCGCGCCGCGGCGGGCCGCCGCCGGGTCCGCCGGGGCCGCGCCCACCGAAGCCGCCGGGTCGGCCACCGCCCGGCCGTGGGCCGCGGCCGCCCATCAACGAGCCGCCGCGCCGGCCCTCCATGTCTTCGGCCATACCCTCGCCGGCGCCGTTGCGGTCGCCGCCTTCGAGCAGGGCGCGACGCGAGAGGTTGATGCGGCCCATGTGGTCGATCTCGCTGACCACGACCGTCACTTCGTCGCCGATGTTGACCGCGTCTTCCACGCGCTCCACGCGGTGGTCGGCCAGCTCGGAGATATGCACCAGGCCGTCTTTGTTCGGCAGGATCTCCACGAAGGCGCCGAACGGCATGATGCGCGTGACCTTGCCCGTGTAGACCTGGCCGACCTCGACCTCTTTGGTCAGCCCCTCGACCATCTGGATCGCCTTGCGGGCGCCCTCTTCGTTGGCCGAGCCGATGAAGACCGTGCCGTCGTCCTCGATGTCGATCGTGGCCTTGGTCGCATCGATGATCGAGCGGATCGTCTTGCCGCCGGGGCCGATCACCGCGCCGATCTTCTCCGGGTTGATGTGGATCGTGTACATACGCGGCGCGTAGGGCGACATCTCTGCACGCGGCTCGGGAATCGTCTCCAGCATCGCGTTCATGATGACCATGCGGCCGTCTTTGGCCTGTGCCAGCGCCTTCTCCATGATCTCCGGCGTAATGCCCTTGACCTTGATATCCATCTGCAGCGCGGTGATGCCGTCTTTGGTGCCGGCGACCTTGAAGTCCATGTCGCCCAGGTGGTCTTCGATGCCGGCGATGTCGGTCAGCACGGTGTACTTGCCGTCGTCGCGCATCACCAGGCCCATCGCCACGCCGGCCACAGGCTTCTTCAGGGGCACACCCGCGTCCATCAACGCCAGCGTGCTGCCGCAGACGCTGCCCATCGAGCTGCTGCCGTTTGAGCCGAGTGTCTCCGAGACGAGCCGCAACGTGTAGGGGAAATCTTCCACCGGGGGAATCACCGGCAACAGCGCCCGCTCGGCCAGGGCGCCGTGGCCGATCTCGCGGCGGCCGGGCGAGCCGATGCGCCGCACCTCGCCCACGGAGAAGGGCGGGAAGTTGTAGTGATGGATGTAGCGCTTGCTGTCTTCCGGGTTGAGGCTGTCGATCTTCTGCGCCTCGCCCACGCCGCCCAGGGTGGCGATCGTCAGGATTTGTGTTTCGCCGCGCTGGAAGAGGCCCGTGCCGTGCGTGCGCGGCAGAATGCCGACGGCGCAGCTGAGCGGGCGGATCTCGGTGAGGGCGCGGCCGTCGGGGCGGCGTGCCCCGTCGATGATCGCGTTGCGCACGCCGTCCTTGAGCATCGACTCGAACACGGCGTCCACCGCGTCCTTGTCGTACTGCTCGGCGAAGTGGGCGAGCACATCGGCCTTGACGCTGTGCTCCGCCTCGCGCTGCGCCTCCTTGGAGCTGCCGCCGAGCGCCGGACCGATCTTGTCGGCCAGGTACGCGCGCACGGCCTGGTCGACCTCCGGGTCGATCTTCTTGACCGCGACCTCCATCTTCGGCTTGCCGTTGCGGGCGATCAGCTCTTCCTGCACGGCGATGATCTGCTTGTTAACCGCGTCGCCGAAGCGGATCGCCGCCACCATGTCGTCTTCGGAGACCTCTTGCGAGCCGCACTCGACCATCATGATCGCGTCGCGCGTGCCGGCCACCACGAGGTCGAGATCGCTCTTCTGCAGCTCGGCATAGGTCGGCAGGGCGATGAACTGGCCGTCCACGCGGCCGACGCGCACGCTGCTGACCGGTCCATCGAAGGGGATGTTGGAGATCATCAGCGCGGCCGAGGCGCCGATCGTGCCCAGCACATCAGGGTCGTTCTCCTGGTCGGCCGAGAGCACGGTGATGATCACCTGCACGTCGTTGCGGAAGCCCTTGGGGAAGAGCGGGCGGATCGGCCGGTCGGTGAGGCGGGCGGCGAGAATCGCCTCGGTGCCGGGTCGGCCCTCGCGGCGGAAGAAGCTGCCGGGGATCTTGCCGGCGGCATAGAGCCGCTCTTCGTAGTCCACGGTGAGGGGGAAGAAGTCGAGCGGGCGGGGTTCGGCGGTCGCCGTGGCGGTAACGAGCACCACGGTGTCGCCGTAGCGCACGCTGACGGCGCCGCCGGCCTGCTGGGCCAGCGTCCCCGTCTCGATCAGCAGCGGGCGGCCATTAATCTGGGTTTCGACGTAGTCTGCCATTGGTCCTTGTCTTTTCTATGTTCGCTCAACCGCGTCTTCGCGGGAGCATTGGCCCGTTGGGCCGTTCAGGTCTGGTCGCGGGCGCTGCAGCGGTCGCGGCCGGCGAAAGCCGCGCTCAAGCGCGCCAGTGCGCTGCGCTGGATGCGGGCCATTCAGCCCCGCTGCCCCGCGCATCGCTCTCCCCTTCCCCCAGGATTGGGGGCGAAGAGATGACCTGGGGGATGGGGGCCGGCCGGCGCAAGCGAAAGGCCCCCGCGCCTATTTGCGGAGGCCCAGCCGGCCGATGACGGCGCGGTAGCGCTCGACGTCGCTCTTATTGAGATACGCGAGCGTGCGGCGGCGTTGACCGACGAGCTTGAGCAGGCCGCGGCGCGAGTGGTGGTCCTTCTTGTGCGTGCGCAGGTGGTCGGTCAGCTCGGTGATGCGCGCCGTCAGCAGGGCGACCTGGACTTCGGGCGAGCCGGTGTCCGTGTCGTGCACGCGGTATGAGGAGATGATCTCCTCGCGTTTTTCCTTGGTTAGCATGCGCCTTTCTTCTCTCTGGTGCCCGCTCTCGCAGTCGGGCGCGTCTTTCACGCTCTTTTGTACGGCACCATGCTAACAGACGGCTTGCAGCCGGCACAACGGAGGGAATAGGGAATAGGGAATAGAGCGGCGGGCGTCGGAAGGACGTGAATGCTCCTTCCTCCGCGCACCGGAGGACCGATCGTCCATGCTTCAGGCTCCCCCGTCGCCGCTGCTCTCCCGTAGGCTCGTCTGGGGTAGCAAAGCCTCTGCCGTCCGTGTACGGGAGAGAAGGGGATGAGCGTAGTGAGGGCCGCGCTTCACGCGCCGGCGTAGGAGTGCAGGCCGGAGATGACGAAGTTCACCACGAAGATGTTGAAGGTGATCATCGCCCAGCCGGCGACGACGATGAAGGCGGCGCGCTTGCCGCGCCAGCCGGCCAGGCTGCGGGCGTGCAGGAAGCCGGCGAAGATCAGCCAGGTGATCAGCGCCGTCGTCTCCTTCGGATCCCAGCCCCAGTAGCGGCCCCAGGCGATGTTGCCCCAGTAAGCGCCCAGCGCGATGCCCAGCCCCAAAAGCGGGAAGCCGACCAGCACCGCCTTGTACGAGAGCGACTCCATTACCCGCGCCTTCGGCAGCCGCGGGAAGCGGTTCGCGTCGCCCTGCACCAGGTAGAGCGCCGTCGCCGCGAAGGCCACGGTCAGGGCGCCGTAGCTGATCACCATACAGGCGACGTGGATCGCCAGCAGGCGGTTGTTTTGCAGCGCCGGCACGAGCGGCTCGACCTTCGGCGAGAACACCCACTGCGCCAGCAGCAGGAAGAGCAGCGAGAGCGGCATGGCGAAGGCGCCGAGTGTGCGCTGGTGATAGCGCCGCTCGAAGATCAGGTAGAAGACCGCCGTCGTCGTGCCGAAGGCCGAAAGGTACTCGAACATGTCGGAGTAGGGCGGGTGGCCGGTGGCGATCGAGCGCGTAGTCATCGCCGTGAGCAGGAAGGCGACGGTGCTCACCATGCAGGCGGTGGCGAGCCGGCCCACGATCGGCGGCAGCGGCTGCCGCTCGCTCAGCGTCACCTCGCCGGCGCTGGTCGCCGCCTGCTGCGCGACCACGCGCCAGCCCCAGGCCGCCGCGATGTACAGAATCGACGCCAGCGCGGCGAAGACGATGCCGCACCAGTACAGCGATTCGGAAAACCCCGCGAGACCAGACATGCCGCGTCCTCCCCGCGCCGCCGCCTGCCCGGCAGCGGACGGCAGCCCCTGACTCGCCCGGTGGAGTGTTGCGCGCCGCGCGGGGTGGCTGCGCGGCCGCCGTTCGCGCGATTACGTTCGCATCGTAACGCGGCGGAACGCTTCCGTGAAAGGCACGCCGCCCTCGCGGCCGCCCTTCTCGCCGCGCTCACGGTACTCCTTGTAGAACTCCTCCCACGGTTTCTGCTCGATCTGGCTCCAGTGGCAGTAGATCGCCCGCGCCTTCGTCTCGATGAAGTCGGCGACGTCCACGAAATAGTCGGGCTGGTCGCTGCCGGCAAGCAGGATCTCGCCCACGCGGTGGTGCGGCATACCGTCGGCGATGTCATCCGGGTAGTAGAGCGGGTCGCGCACGGCGGGAAAGAGCGCGTCGTAGGTGGCGATGCCGATGTTGCGATGGTCGCGGTGGTTGAAGCCGCGGCGGAAGCCGTCCCAGGTGATCACCGTGTCTGGCCGGTAGCGGCGCAGCAGGCGCACAATCTGCCCGCGCAGCGCCGGACCGTCCTCCAGGAAGCCGTCCGGGTGGCGCAGGTAGAGGCACTCTTTGACGCCCAGCGCCGCGCCGGCCGCACTCTGCTCGGCCTCGCGCATGTTGGCGAGCATGGCGGGCGTCAGCGCCGGATCTTTGGTGCCCTTGTCGCCGCTGGTGGCGACGATGTAGCGCACCTCCCAGCCGGCGGCGCAGAGCTTCGCCACCGTGCCGCCGCAGAGAAACTCGGCGTCGTCGGGGTGGGCAAAGATGCCCAGCGCTCGCTTCGGTCGCGGCGGCTCGGCGGGCTGCGCTTGTTCCGTGGCGTCTGTCGTCATGCCGTTCGGCCCTCATCCTCTCTTCTCACCTTCTCTCAATCCTGGGAGAAGGTGACGATCCGGCGGCGGGCGTTCCGACCAGCCTGCGGTTAACCCGGCGCCCTTTCGGAACGTTCTCACAACGATCCCCCTCGCCCAGGATTGGGAGAGGGGAGGGGCCGAGGGCCGACTACGCTACGTCGCAGCGCACATGGCCGGCTTTGTGGCCGTCCGCCTCGTCGGGGTGGCAGGCGCGGGCGAGGGCACGCTCGGCCAGCACCTCGTCGTAGAGCGTATCCAGCCGTTCGGCGATCGCATGCCAGCGGAAGCCCAGCGCCCACTCGTGCGCCGATTCGCCGAAGCGCCGGCGCAGCGCCTCGTTGCGCAGGAGCAGGTCGATCTGTTCGGCGAAGGGCTGCGGGCAGCGCCAGGGTACGAGAAAACCGGTGACGCCGTCGCGCACCGCGGAGGGCAGCCCGCCCACGCGCGAGGCGACGACCGGCGTGCCGCAGGCCTGCGCCTCCAGCGCCGCCATGCCGAAGCTTTCGTAGAACGAGGGCACGACGCAGACGTCCGCCAGCGAGTAGATCGCCGGCAGTTCCGCCTGCGGCACGGAGCCGGCGAAGCGCAGACGATCCGCCACGCCCGCCGCCTCGCCGCGCGCCCGCAGCCGCCGGATCTCGCCCGCCGCGTGGCCGTCGCCGCCGACGATCAGCAGCAGCGGACGCGGTTGCTCCAGCGTCGCCAGCGCGTCGATCGCCACGTCCAGCCCCTTCAGCGGCTCGACCCGCCCCGCGTAGAGCAGCACGCGCTCGCTGCTGTCCAGGCCGAGTTGAGCGCGGGCAGAGGCCTGCTCGGCGGCGGTTCGCGGGTAGAAGAGCGAGACATCGACGCCGCAGGGAATCGTCTCCAGCGCGTCGGCCTGCGCGTGGTAGAGGTCGCGCAGCAGGCTGCGCTCGTGTGCGGTGGCGCAGACGATGCGATCGGCGCTTCGCACGATCGCGTGCTCGCCGGCGATGCGCTCGACGCTCTCGTGCTCGCCCACGCGCGCCCGGTTCTTCACCTCGCCCAGCGTGTGGAACATGGTGACGTGGGGCACGTCCCAGCGCCGCTGCAGCTGGAGGCCGGCCAGGCCCGAGAGCCAGTAGTGGCTGTGCAGCAGCTCGTAGCGCAGCCCGGTTTGCAGGCGGAACTCGGCCACGCCACGCACGAACTCCGGCAGGAACTCGCCCAGCCGCGCCTTCTCCACGCGCCGGCGCGGCCCGGCCTCGACGTGGACGAGGCGCACGCCCGGCGCCAGCGTCTCGGTCGCCGCCTTCATGCTCGTGGCGCGCGTAAAGATGTCGACGGCGCAGCCGCGTTCCGCCAGCGCCCGCGCCGCTTCGCGCACATACACATTCATGCCGCCGGCGTCCTGACCGCCGGGCCGCGCGGCGGGCGAGGTGTGGTAGCAAAGCACGGCCAGCCGGCGCCGGCGGCCCTCAGTGCCGCCGGCCGGCGGGGTACAGGGGAGCGGTTCGGTCGTGGCGCTCACGCCTTGCTCCGCAGCAGAGTGAGAAACTCGGAGCGGCTGACGCTGCGCTCCTTGAAGTGGCCGCGCACCGCCGAGGTGACCATGCGGCTGCCGGGCTTCTTCACGCCGCGCATGGTCATGCACAGGTGCTCCGCCTCGACCACGACGGCCACGCCGTCGGGCTGCAGCGCGTCGAGGATGCAGTCGGCGATCTGCGCGGTGAGCCGCTCCTGCAACTGCGGCCGCTTGGCGAACGCTTCGACCACGCGGGCGATCTTGCTGATGCCGACCACGCGCCCTTCGGGGATGTAGCCGACGTGCGCCACACCGTGAAAGGGCAGGAAGTGGTGCTCGCAGAGCGAGTAGAAGGGGATGTCCTTGAGGATCACCATCTCGTCGTGGCCCTCGTCGAAGGTCACGGCAAGCAGATCGCGCGGATCCTGCCAGAGGCCGGCGAAGATCTCGCCGTACATGTCGGCGATGCGCCGCGGCGTGTCGATCAGCCCCTCGCGCCGCGGATCCTCGCCCACCGCCTCAATGATCTCCCGTACCGCCGCCTGCACACGCTCCTGGTCGATGCCGCCCGGGTGGGTACTGCTGTCTGCCGTCTTGCCGTTCGTGCTGAACTGGGATGCCATGTTTCCGTCTGTTCCTCCCGGGCCGGGCCGTCTGTCAGGAGCCGTAGAGCCTTCCCGATCCTAGCACAGCCGTTCCAGCATCGCTCACCGGACGTGAGCGACTGACGAAAGATGCGCGGTTCCCGTGACCGCGCATACACAGAGATCGGCAGATTGCGGCAGAGTTGCCAGACCGGCGGCCGCCTCAGCCCAGCCCCAGCGCTCGCTCGATCGCCGCGGCGTCGGCGGGCACATCGTGGCGCAGCGGGGCGATGCGCAGCGCGGCGTCGAGGTCTTTGAGGCCGTTGCCGGTGATCACGCAGACCAGCGTTTGCCCGGCGAAGCGTTGTCCCTCACGCACGAGCCGCAGCAGGCCGGCCACCGGCGCGGCGCTGGCCGGCTCGCCGAAGACGCCCTCCTCCGAAGCCAGCAGCCGCTGCGCCGCGAGGATTTCGTCGTCCGTCACCGCGGTAATGCTGCCGGCCGACTCGTCGCGCGCCCGCACGGCGAGCGGCCAGGAGGCGGGACGGCCGATCTCGATCGCGCTGGCGACGGTCTTCGGCACGTCTACCGGCGTGCCGGAGACGAGCGGTGCGGCGCCGGCCGCCTGGAAGCCGAGCAGGCGCGGGTGCTTCGAGGCGAGGCCGGCCTCGGCGTACTCGCAAAATCCCTGCCAGTAGGCCGAGATATTGCCGGCGTTGCCCACGGGGATGCACAGCGCATCCGGAGCGTCGCCCAGCGTATCGACGATTTCGAACGCCGCCGTCTTCTGACCTTCGAGCCGGTGCGGGTTGACCGAATTGACCAGCGCTATGCCGTGCTTCGCCGTCAGCTCGCGTACCAGTCGCAGCGCGTCGTCGAAGTTGCCCTCGATCGCGAGGATGGTCGAGCCGTAGGCGACGGCCTGGGCGAGCTTGCCCATCGCGATCTTGCCGGCGGGAATGGCGACATAACAGGTGAGCCCGAGGTAGGCGGCGTACGCCGCGGCCGAGGCGCTGGTGTTGCCCGTGGAGGCGCACATAATCGCGCTCGCGCCGGCCTCGGCCGCCTTGGCCACGGCCACCACCATGCCGCGGTCCTTGAACGAGCCGCTGGGGTTGCAGCCTTCCAGCTTGAAGTAGAGCCGCTCGCAGCCGACGCGCTCGACCAGGCGGCGCGATCGCACCAGCGGTGTACTGCCTTCGCCGAGGGTGAAGCGCGGCGTCGCGGGGGTCAGGGGCAGACGGTCGGCGTAGCGGGCGAGCACGCCCTGCTGCTGCTCAGTCATCCGCACGTCGGTAGGCATTGACCTTCAACTCCCTGATCTCGCGTTCCAGCGCCTCGATGCGCTGCTTGCGTTGCTTTTCCGCCAGCGCCTGCACCTGGGCAAAGTACTGCGCGAGATGCAGGCGGTAGGCGGCCAGTTCTTCGTTCAGCTCGCCCACGCGGTCGCGAAAGGCGCGGTCGCGCGCGTCGATCAGCGCGACCGCGCGGGTGTGTTCGTCGATCTGCCCGCGCATACTGTCGTCCGCGGCTTCGACGGCGTTGATCCGCTCCTCGATGCGGCGCAGGTTGGTGCGGTGCAGCTCGAACTTTTCCGCAAACTCGCGGCGCACGTCTTGCTGCTGCGCCACGGCGGCGATCTCTTCCTCCACGCGCTTGATCATCTCGGCGTAGACCTGCAGCCGCTCGCCCTGGGCCGTGTCGATCTTCTGCAGCGCCTCGATCTCGGTGTGCAGCATGGTGAACTCGCCGCTCACGTGCTTGAGCGTGTCGGCCGTGCGTGCGGCGCGCTGATCGACGGCCTCGACGTAGCGCTCGAAGTCGTCGACGCGCTGCTGCACGATCGAGGCGCTCTCCTTGGCGCGGCGGCTGGCCTCTTCCAGCACGTCGAGCCGGCCGGACCAACCCTGCGTCAGCCGCTCCCAGGCCTCGATGCGTTTGAACTGCTCGTTCAATTCGCCGCGGGCGCGGTCGGCGTCCACCTGCTCCTGGCGCGTGACTTCGACCAGCCGCGTTTCCAGCGCCGTTTGGCGGTCTTCGGCGCGCACGATCTTGTCGGCGAGCGTGGTCAGGTTCTCGTCCAGGCGGGGAATGATGCCCAGCTCGGCGGCCAGCGCCTGCGCGACCTCCTCCGAGCGTTGCAGGCGGTGCGTCAGCTCCCAGATCTGCGTCGTCGCCTGCTCGATCTGCTGCAGGCAGCGTCCGATCTGGCTCTTCGACTCGCGCGCCGTGTCTTCGAGCCAGGCGAGCGTGCTGGCGATCTGGGCCGACTGGCGCTCACTGCTGACCATGGGCGTGGTCCTCGACCCGGATCACGTTGCCGATCGCCGCGACCACGGCGAGCTGCCGCAGCTCGCCCAGCGCCTTCTGCATGGACGCCTCGACGGCCTCGTGCGTCATGATCACCAGCTCGGCGGTCTGCGCGGCCTCGTCGGTCTCCTTTTGGATGACCGAGGCGATGCTGATGCCGTAGCCCTCGCCCAGAATACGCGTGATCTGCGCCAGCACGCCCGCCTGGTCGGCGACCTGGATGCGGATGTAGTAGCGCGTGCGCACCGCCTCCATGCCGCGCACCAGGCAGGGCAGATCCCGCACATGCGGGGCCGGCTCGGCGCCGCCCTGCGCCAGCGTGCGCGCCAGGTCGATCACGTCGGCGACGACGGCGCTGGTGGTGGGCATCGAGCCGGCGCCGCGGCCCTGGAAGAGCACGGCGCCGAGCAGATCGCCTTCGAGCTGCACCGCGTTGAAGACGCCGTCGACTTTGGCCAGCGGCGCGTCGGCGGGCACGAAGGCCGGATGCACCCGCGCCTCGAGGCCGCCGTCGCTGCGCCGGCCGATCGCCAGCAGCTTGATCGCGTAGCCCAGCTCCTGCGCGTAGCGGAAGTCGCGCGCGGTGAGCCTGGTGATCCCCTCGCGGTAGACCTGGTCGGGGTGCACCTCCGAGCGGAAGGCGAGGCTGGCGAGGATCGCCAGCTTGTAGGCGGCGTCGATCCCTTCCACGTCGGCCGTCGGGTCCGGCTCCGCGTAGCCGAGGTTCTGGGCGGCGGCGAGCGCGACCGCGAAGTCGCTGCCCTCGTTGCTCATGCGTGTGAGGATGTAGTTGGTCGTGCCGTTGATGATCGCGCGCACGTTGGTTAGCTCGTTGGCGAGCAGGTCGCGCTTGAGCGGCGCGATCAGCGGGATGCCGCCGCCGACACTGGCCTCGTAGAGGATCTCGACGCCGTGCTCATGCGCGAGCGCCAGCAGCCGCGGCCCATGCTTCGCCATCACCTCCTTGCTGGCGGTGACGACGTGCTTGCCCCGTTCGATCGCCTCGGTCATGTACTCCAGCGCCGGATGCTCGCCGCCCATCGCTTCGATCACGATCTGAATCGCGTCGTCGTCGAGGATGCGGCGCGGGTCGGTGGAGATCAGACCGCGGTCGATGCTGGTGCGGCGCGGCTTCGTGCCGTCGCGCACGAGCACGGCACGAAGCCGCAGCGGCCGGCCCACACGGCGGGCGTAAACCTCCGCCCGCTCCGTCAGGATCTCGGCGACGCCGCCGCCCACGGTGCCAAGGCCCATGAGGCCGATGCCGATCGCGCCTTCGCGGGCGCCGTTACGGGGTGCCACCGGGCACCGGCGGCAGCGATGGCGCGGTGGGGACGCCCGCGGGCACTCCGGCCGGCGCGGAAGCGGAGGGCAGTTGCGGGCCGGACTGGCTGCCCGGCACGGCCGGCGCCCCGGGCGCCGCGCCCGGATTGCCGGGCGGCGCCGCCGGCGTCGGCGTGGCCCTGGCCTGGAGCGGCAGGCCCATGTGCTGCACGGCCCAGAGCTGCTTGCCCTGGTCCATGAACGATTTGACGCCGAGTGCCGTCTTCTGGTCGGCCAGCCACTTGTCGCGCTGCGCCGAGGCGATCTGCTGCTTCTGCACGTCGCTGACCGTGTGGCTCGCATCGCGATCGGTGATCGTGAGCAGCACCCAGGTCGGCGTGCTGCTGGAACTGGTCGAGTCGATCTTGATCACGTCGCTCACTTCTCCCGGCGAGAGCTTGCTGGCGACATCTTCGACGTTCGGCGCGCCCAGCGGCGAAACCAGGATGCCGTAGGGCACGGGCGTGAAGTCGAAGGGCCGCGCGTGGCCGTCGCTGGGGCTGGCGATCAGGTCACTGGCGACATCGGTAAAGGCGTCGCCGTTTTCGAGCCGCTGCTGCGCCGCGCGGGCCTTCTCTTCTGAGGTGAAGGTCATCGCCTCGCCTTTGACGGCGAGCGTTTGCGCGGGCACGCCGGCCTTGAAATGGTCGAGCAGCTTGCTCTTGAGCGCGTTGGCGCGGGCGATCTCGCGGAACTGGCCAAGCGAAAGGCCGTCTTTTTGCAGTTGAGCCCGCACGTCGAATTCGTAGACCGCGTAGTCCTTGGGGTCGAGCTTGCCGTTGCTCGTCGGCGCCTGCACAAGCTGGGCCGCGGCGGCGGCGATGTCCTGATCGTCGACGCTGACGCCGAGCGAGGCGGCGCGCTGCAGATAAACCTGCTCCTCTTCGATCGTGTCGGTGACCGCGGTGAGCTTGTTGAAGGCGTCGGCCTGTGTGCCGGGGCCGTTGTTGTCCAACGTCGCTGCCTTCAGCCGGTCGCGGAAGTAGCCGAGGCTCACGTTGTGCTTGCCGACACGCAGCGCCGTGTCACGGGCCGGGCCGATGTTGTCGTTGTAGTAACCGACGCCGACCAACAGCAGCACGAGCAGCCCAATGCCGCCGCCCACCAGCCAGGCGAGGCGGGCGCCCCGATCGTTGTGCTGGTGCGAACGCACCACCGTGCGCGTACGCCCGGCTCTCGCTGCCGGACGCGTGGCGCCGGCGCGGGTTGCCGTCGCGTTGCGGCGCGGGGGCGCGCCCTTCGGGGGGACTGCGGGCTTGTTCTCCACGGTTACCTGCTGCGATCTACTGGCTGCCGCTGCCCGCCGGCAGGACGACCTCCGTGCGACGCCGGCTAGCCGCGCGGCCGGTAAAAGCCGGACTCGCGCATGTGCACGCCGGTGAAGGGCAGCAGCGCGATGTGCCGGGCGCGCTTCAGCGCCACGGTCAGCGTGCGCTGGTGCCTGGAGCAGGTGCCCATTTTGCGGCGCGGCTCGATCTTGCCCCGCTCGGAGATGTAGCGGCCGAGCGTGTTCGTGTCCTTGTAGTCGATCTTATCGATCTTCTTGACGCAGAAGTCGCATACCCGCCGCCGCGGTATGAAGCGCGTTCTGCGCCGCGGTCGTTCGCCGCGCGGCCCGCCGGGTCCACCCGGCCCTCCGGGGGCGGCGCCGGCCGGGCCGCCCGCCGCGGGTGCAGGCGGCGCAGCGCCGGGAAAAGGTTCAGGTTGCGTTGTCACCGTAGCGTACCTCTCATCATCATCGCCTCACGGCGCCATCGTGCTGTGTCAAACGCTGCCGCGGCCGCGCCCGGGGACGGCGCCGGGCGCCGCACACCGCGCACTACTCGAACGGCAGATCGTCGGGGTCGTTGATCTCGCCGTCCATCATCGCGTCGCGGCCGCCGTTGCCAGCGGCAGCGGGCGCGCCCGCGCGATCGAGGAACTGCACGTCCTGCGCCACGACTTCCGTCGTGTAGCGCTTTTGGCCGTCCTGCCCGTCCCACGACCGCGTCTGCAGGCGGCCCTCGACGTAGACGCGCCGGCCCTTTTGCAAGAACTGGTTGCACTGCTCGGCCAGCTTGTTCCAGGTCACCACCCGCACCCACTCGGTCTCTTCGCGGCGTTCGCCGTCGGCCGAGCTGTACTGGCGGCTGACCGCGACGGTGAAGTTCGTGACCGCGCTGCCGTTGGCCGTGAACCGCATCTCCGGGTCGCGGCCGAGGTTGCCGATGATCATCACCTTGTTCAGGCCCGCCATCGCCGGAACTCCTCTCGCTCCCTATCCGTTGCTCGCTGCTGTACTCATCGTCCCGACATCCCGCGGGCTGCCCGCCCGGCGGCCGCCCGTGCGGCCGTCCTGCAAGCCGCGGGCCCTGTCATCGTGCAACCGCACCTCCTGTACTTCCACCGAGCTGCGCGGGGCTATTTCTCGTCCGTGCGCACGATCAGGTGACGGATCACCTCTTCGGAGATGCGCAGGTTCGCCTCCAGCTCGGCCACGCTGGGCGCCGGCAGCTTCAGCTCCGTCACCACGTACGTGCCCTCGGTGAAGCGCTTGATCGGATAGGCCAGCCGCCGCCGGCCCCACTGGTCGACATTGGTGACCTCGCCGCCGCGGTTGGCGATGTAGGTGTTGATCCGCTCGACCGCGGCCGGCACCTCTTCCTCGCCGATCTGCGGACTCAGGATCGTGACCAGCTCGTACTGATGCACCGGGTTTCCCTCCAGGCCGGCGATGCCCGCGCTCGGCGCACCGCCCGTAGAGTATAGCATAACAGCTTTGCGGCATTCCCCCCGGCGGCCTCAGGCAGCGATGCCCGGCACGGGGAAGCGGGCGCACAGCTCCTCGACATCGCCGCGCACGCGCTGCGTCACCGTCGCCTCACCGCCGCTCTGCAACACCTCGAGCATCCAGCCGGCGATGCGGCGCATCTCGGCCACACCCATACCGCGCGTGGTCAGCGCCGGCGTGCCGACGCGGATGCCGCTGGCGATCGTGGGCGGGCGCTGGTCGTAGGGGATCGTGTTCTTGTTGACGGTGATGCCGGCCTCGTCCAGCAGGCGCTCGGCCTTCTTGCCGCTCATGCCGAGGCCGGTGAGGTCGCAGAGCAGCAGGTGCGTGTCTGTGCCGCCGGAGACGATGCGCACGCCGCCGGCCTGCAGGTCCGCTGCCAGGGTGCGGGCGTTCTGCAGCACGGCGAGCTGGTAGTCGCGGAAGGCGGGCCGCATCGCCTCGCCGAAGGCGACGGCCTTGCCGGCGACGACGTGCATTAACGGGCCGCCCTGCAGGCCGGGGAAGACCGCGCGGTCGATCGCCTTGCCCAGCTCGGCCTTGCAGAGGATGAAGGCGCTGCGCGGGCCGCGCAGGGTCTTGTGCGTGGTCGATGTGACGATATCCGACATCGGCACGGGGCTGGGATGCACGCCGGCGGCGACGAGGCCGCTGATGTGCGCCATGTCCACCATCAGCCTGGCGCCAACGTCGTCGGCCACGGCGCGGAACTGGTCGAAGTCGAGCGTGCGTGGGTATGCCGTGGCGCCGGCGACGATCAGCTTCGGCCGGCACTCGCGCGCCGTCTGCGCCAGCGCGGCGAAGTCGATCTGCTCGCTCTCGCGGTCCACACCGTAGGGCACGAAGTTGTAGAGCCGGCCGGAGAAGTTGACGGGAAGGCCGTGCGAAAGGTGCCCGCCCTGCGCGAGGTTGAGGCCCATCGCCGTGTCGCCCGGCTCGAGCACGGCGAAGTAGGCGGCCATGTTCGCCTGGGCGCCGGCATGGGGCTGCACGTTGGCGTACTCGGCGCCGAAAAGCTGCTTCGCCCGGTCGCGCGCCAGGTTCTCGACGATATCGACGAACTCGCAGCCGCCGTAGTAGCGGGCGCCGGGGTAGCCCTCGGCGTACTTGTTGGTGAGCACGGTGCCGACGGCTTCGAGCACGGCCTGGCTGGTGTAGTTTTCAGAGGCGATCATCTCCAGCTTGAAGCGCTGGCGGTGCTCTTCGCTGCGCACGGCGGCGAAGACTTCCGGGTCTTGCTCGGCAAGGCTCTGGCGTGCGTCGACCAACTGCGCCATCGTGGTCGCTCCTGCGGCGCGAGCGCCGGGACAACGAAAAGAGCCACGTCATCGCTGTCGTGGCTCGCGGGACGCATCCCGAAGGCGCCCGGGGCTTGCCCGCTCTCCCGCCGCGCGCCGGCTCCGGGCCGCGATCGATCTGCAAAGACGATAGCCCGCGCCCGGGGTAGTGTCAAACGAGTCTCACGATACCTCGGGCAGGATCAGGCCGTAGCCGCCGTCGTTGCGCTTGTAGAGCAGGCCGTACGTCTTCTCGTCGGCTTTGAAGAAGAGGAAGAAATCGTGGCCGAGCAGATCGGCCTGCTGGATCGCCTCCTCCACGGTCATCGGCTTCATCGGGAAGCGCTTGACGCGGACCACGTCCTCCGGCGAGATCGGCGCGGCCTCGTCGTCGTCATCCGAAACGTCGATCTCCGCCACGGCGGGGTTGGCCGGCTCGCTCACGAGCGAGCGGGTGAAGGAGGTGCGGTCCTTCTGCCGGCGGCGCTGCCGGTAGCGCCGCGCCTGGCGCGCCAGCTTGTCGGCGGCCGCATCGATGGCGGCCTCCAGGTCGCGGGCGCGTTCCTCGGCGCGTACGATGCGGCGGCCGTCGTTGAGCGTGGCCTGCACGATGTAGCGCTGCTCGGCCGCGCGCGTCTCCTCGCGGCGCAGCTCCAGCACCAGCTCCGTGCTCTCCGGAAGGTAGCGGTCAAGCCGCGTGAAGCGCCGCCGCGCATGCGCCTTGATCGGGTCCGGCACCGCCAGCCCCTGACCTTTGAAGGTAAGCTGCATCGTCCCCGCTCCCTGCGGGCCGGGTGTGGCCCGAGTCTGATCAGCCGGCGATGGCGAAGGCGAGGCCGTAGACCGCCTCGGCGCCGGCCTGGAAGAGCACATCGGCGCAGGCGCCGAGCGTGGCGCCCGTGGTGGTGACGTCGTCTACCAGCAGGAGGCGACGCCCTTTGATACGTGTCTCGTCGGCGCAGGCGAAGGCGCCGTAGATGTTGGCCCGCCGCTCCGCCTCGGAAATCGTGCGCGCCTGCGGCGACGTGGCGCGGGTGCGGAGCAGCAGCTCCGGTGCGCAGGTCAGCCCGAGCGCCTGCGCCATGGGCCGCGCCAGCTTTTCGGCCTGGTTGAAGCCGCGCGAGCGCCGGCGCCACGAATGCAGCGGCACGGGCACGACGAGATCGGCGGCAAGGCGCCAGCCCGGCCACGCCGCGGCCAGCAGCGCCGCCATCGGCGCCGCCAGCGCGTACTGCCCGCCGTACTTCACCGCGGTGACCAGCCGGCGCGCGCCACCGCGGTAGACGAAGGGTGCGCGGATCGCCGTGCACTCGCAGCCGTACGCGGAACAGCGCGGGCATTCGCCGGCGGCGTACGCCTGCCAGCAGCGCGTGCAGCGCTTCTCCGCTGCCGCCGGCAACGCGCCGCGGCAGCGCCCGCAGAGGAGGCTGCCGAAGGCGCCGCACACGCCGCAGCGCGCGGGCAGAAGCTGCTCCAGTCCTGCCGCCCAAACGCGCGAAACGGCGGTTGCCAGCGTCATGCGTCGCCGCCCGGCCCGATCGCTTCCGGCGCCCGGCGTCGCGCCGGATCAACGCCGGGAGACCATCCTACTACGCCGCGCTACTGGCCGGGGTCGGGCGTGGGGCTGGCCTGCGGGTTGAACAGGCTCGATGCGGCAAAGACTTGCGAGAGATCAACGGAATCGCCGGCTTGCAGGCCGTTGCGGGCATACCACGTTGCGTTCGCCTCGATCGCCACCTGGTAGGGCGCGGCGGGCGTGTGCGCGTCCAGCGTCTCCGCCTGCATCTCCTGGATGTCCACGATCGTGCCGTTGGCGTCGATGAAGGCGATCGAAAGGGGAATCAGCGTGTCCTTCATCCAGAACGACTCGGTGACCTCTGTGCTCCAGAGAAAGGCCATGCCCTGGTCGTCCGGCATGCTGGGGCGGTTCATCAGGCCCAGCTCGCGCGCCGGCTCCGTGTCGGCGATCTCGACGTAGAGCTGCACCTGCTGCCCGTCCGCCGTCGTGAAGGCCGCCGCCGGCAGGCCGTTCTGCGCGCTCTGCTGCACCGTCGCCGCACGGCGCGCCGGCGTGGCGCTGGCCTGGGCGAAGGCCGCACGGGCAGCGGGCCGGCGACTCTGCGCGTGTGACGAGACGCAGCCGCACAGCGCCAGCATCAGCGCGGCTGCGAGCGCCGCCGCGCGCTGCAGTCGTGAACTCGTGAACGAACCGCTCCAGATCAGTTTCATCACCGCCACCCCACCCCCAATCGCGGCCACGGTATCACAGCCGGCCCCGTCTTCCCGCCGCCGGCCGTCAGGGCGAGCTGCTCAGGTGCAGCACGATCGGCGCCGTGGCATAGACCCAATAGGGCGCGTCGCCGCTCAGCGTCTGGAGGTCGCTGGGCGCGGCCGCGTCGCCGAAGAAGCCGCGCCAGACGGCGCCGGCCGCGTCCCAGCCGAAGAGGCTCCTGGGTGGCGCCGAGAACGCGTTGAGCGCGGCGGCCGGTGGGCCTGCCGGCAGCTCGAGATTGTTCCAGCCGGGCGACAAGGTGAGCGTTGGCGGCGGATCCGTGCCCGTGGGCGTCGTCGTGAAGTCGGCGGCCTCCTGCAGGAAGATCCAGTAGGCGCCGCGCTCCACCAGGAGCTGCAGGTCGCTCGCCGCGGGCGCGGCGGGCAGATAGGCGGACCAGGTCGCCCGCAGCGGATCCCACTGGTAGACGCTGCTGACTTTGCCCTTGAGCGGCGCCAGCGCCGTGTCGATGCGCCGGGTCGGGCCCTCGTACAGCAGGTTGTTCCAGCCCTGCTGCAGGTGCACGGTCCGCGGCGTGGTGGGGCTGCCATGCGGGTCCTTGCCCTTCACCGCCAGCGTCAGCGCACGGTACGCGTTCACGCGGCCGCAGCCGTAGGCCGGATTCCAGCCGTCGGGCACGTCGCAGGTCGAGCTGATCCATTTGACGGTGTTGGCGTTCGTGGCGCCGGGCAGCGCCATCAGCAGCGCCGCGATGCCCGCGACCTGCGGCGCGGCGAACGAGGTGCCGCTGCCGATCGAATATTCGCCGCCGGGGAAGGTGGTGAGGATGCGCTCGCCGGGCGCCGCGACCTTCACCCAGGGACCGAAGTTGGAGAACGAAGACGGCTGGTCGTTCATGTCCGTGGAGGCCACCGCGAGCACGTGCGTATCGGCGGCGGGGAAGACGCCGGCGTTGCAGCCGCCGCCGTTGCCCGCCGAGGCCACCAGCACGGCGCCGTGGTTCCAGGCGTAGCTGATCGCGTCGCGCATCGGCGGCGACTCGGGCGCACCGCAGGCTCCGCTGAAGCTGAAGTTCAGCACATTGGCGCCGTGGTCTACGGCCCAGAGCAGGCCGGTGATGAAGTCGCTCTCCAGCCCCTGGTCGTTCTGCGTCATGCGCACCGGCAGAATCGAGGCGTTCCAGGCGACGCCGGCGATCCCTTCGCGGTTATCGGTCTGCGCGGCGATGATGCCGGCAACGTTGGTGCCGTGGCCCTCCGGGTCCTGCGGCGGTGTGCCCTTGCCGTCTGGAAAGCACCGCCGGTCGGCAATCAGATTGCAGCCGATCGGCAGCAGGTGCCCGGCGAGGTCGGGATGACTCAGGTCCACGCCGGAGTCCAGCACGCCGACGATCACGCTGCTGGCGCCGCGGCTCAGCTCCCAGGCCCAGGGCACCTGCATCGTTTGCAAGGCCCACTGGCGCGCGTAGAGGCGATCGCCGGGCGACAGCGCGGCATGCAGCAGGTGGTCGGCGCCGGCCCAGGCCACGCGCGGGTCGGCGTTGAGCCGTCGCAGCGCCGCGCTCACCGCGCCGCGCCGCGCACGCAGCACCAGCACGCCCGTCTCCGGCAGGGCACGTACCAGGGCGAAGGCGCCGGCGTCGCGCAGCTCGGCCGGATCGAGCGAGCGATCCCGCAGCTTCACCAGCAGCGTGTCCGGCGCGGGCAAGTGGGTCACCTGCGGTTCGGACGGCGGAGACGCGGTGGGGCGCGCCGTGGCGTCGGTGGAGATGCCCAGCAGGAAGCAGGCGACGATGGCGCCCAGGACGAGCGGGAAGCGGAGGCTCACGCCCAACACCCGGACGGCCGCTGCAAGGCCGTCCCACGTTCGCAGACAGCGCTTCAACACCGGCGTTCGGCAGCCTGGAGGGCACCCCTGGCGGCGCCAGGGCCGATTCTGAAGCCGTCCTGGCTGCGCGCGCCGCGTGGCGGGGGGTGGTGCGTGCGCCGCGCGTGCCGCGAGCTACGAATAGACGCGCTCGGCCCGCACCACGCGCCGCTTGTTGTACTCCGCGGAGGCCTGATCGAACGTGCCCTCGCAGGTGATCATGGTAAGCGACTCGACGGGAGTGTCGCCCACAATTTCGTCAACCGGGGCCTTGTCGGCGTCGTACAATTCTGTATCCGTCACGGTGTAGTGCAGCGTGCGCCCGTCCTGCAGCACGAGCTGGATGTCGTCGCCCTTCTCCAGCTTCTTCAGATCCCAGAAGACGCCGGTCTGGTGCGTGTACCAGTCCACGTGGCCGGAGACCAGGGTATTGCCGCCGTGGGTGGGCAGCGGCGAGAAGTCGTAATAGCCGACGTCATCTTTGGTCTTGGGCGAGTCCATCTCGTTTGTGCCCGCGATCAGGCCGATCGTGACGAAGCGGGCATTGACGCTGATCTTGGGGATCACCAGCCGTGCCAGCGGCGAATCGTCCGGCGTCTCCGTCGGCGTCGCCGAGGGCGGGCGCAGGGCGACTTCAGGCGTCGGCTGCGGCGTGCTGACGGCCGCGGCCGGCGTCGTTCCGGGCAGGCTGATGCCGCTGGTTGCGGGCGGATTCGCCGTCTGCGTTGCCGTGGGCGTCTTCGACTTGCTGCCGCTGCTGCAGCCCGCCAGCAACAGCGCGCCCGCGAGCCCCAGCGCCAGGGTTGCGCCGCGCCCGCCGCGTGTGAAAGTGTGCCGTTCGTTCATCTACCGGGGTTCCTCCACCACTGCGACTCGGGTTCCGCCACCCGGCCGGATACCAGCGTGCGCGCCTCCGCCTGATCCAGCTTAGCCCGGCCGCCGCGCGAGAAGGCAAGCGCGCCAATGCCCTGTCGCCGGGCTCAGCCGGCGAACGGAGCAGAGATTTCAGCGCAGCACTAGTGCCCGCTGCCGTCGGCCGGTGGATTCTGGATACCCGCCTCCACCGCAGGCTCGGGACGCGGCGCCGCCTCGGCGGACTGATAGGCGTCCGGGCCGGGCTCCGCGATCGTGAGACCGGTGCGCGTGCCCTGGTCCAAAAGGCGCCACTGCTCCGGCGCTCCCGGCGAGCCGGCGAACTTGCCGATCGAGAAGTCGTGCCCCGAGAGCCCCACGGGGTTGCCGTTCACGTCGGTGAAGGCCGACTGCTGTGTGCTGAAGGCGTACCAGGCGATGTACTGCAGGTAGGTATCCGTGTAGGAGGTTCGGTCGCGCGTGCCCAGCCAGGTGTCGTAGTGATGCCAGGCGCCGGCATACCAGACCTGGTTCGCACCCTCCTGGTAATACGTCACGTGCCAGGTGCCCGAGTTGTCCTGGAAGTTCGGCCGTGCCAGGCCGATCGTCAGCTCGCGCGTCGGCAGCCCCAGCTCGCGCGTGAGCGAGGAGACGAAGTAGGCGTGGGCGATGCAGATGTACTCGCCGCGCCGTGCGCCCGGCACAAGCGAGCCGTTGACGATACGGCCCAGCAGCACCAGGTCTGTCTGCAACTCGCCCGGATCGCCGATACCGAGCACGCCGTTCACGTACCGGTAGATGTTGTCCGCCGCGCGCTGCGGGTCGTTGGGGAAGACGCCGCCGTTGCGGGCGATCTTGATCGCCCAGCGCCGCAGCATCGGATCGTCGGCCGCGTGGAAGTCCTTGTCGCCCTTGAGGTAGTAGTCGTCGACGTCGTCCTCGTTCGCGGGGCGGCCGACGATCGGCAGATACGTCGGGTAGGTAACGGCCCAGATGTTGGGTGGTGGCGCCGTGGGGGCCGGCGCTGGGGGCGTCGCGGGGGCCGGCGCCGCGGGCGTCGCCGTGCGCGGCGCGGCGGTCGCCTGCGCGTAACTGCGTCCGGCCGGCGCGTGGGTGGGCGACGGCGTGGGCGCCACACCGCCCGCGGCGTCCGGCGCGGGTGAGGCCGGCGCGGGACTCGGCGTCGGCGAAGGGATCGGTGTGGGCGGGGCGCCCTGAATCGGCACGGAGAAGCCGGCAGGCTTTAGCAACGAGGTCGTGTACGTGACGCTCTCGCTGCCGCCGCCGGAGACCGGATAGCCGAGCGTCAGCGTCACGTTGTTGGCCAGCGGGATGTTGCTGACGCTCTCGTCGATCAGCGAGGCGAGGTCCGAGTCGTCTTCGTTGACCACGCGCACGTCGGGGATCTCCAGCAGCGCGGGCGCATTGCCGCCCTGGAAATCCCAGCGGTCGCTGTAGAGAAAGGTTCCGCCGATCTTGGCGGAGATGGTGGCCGGCCCCGAGGCGTTGAGCGCCAGCAGGGCGGTGAAGGAGGACGCCGGGGTGATCTGTCCCAGCGCGGGCCGGCCGTCCAGCTCGGTGATCGCGGGGATCACCCGTACGTTGCGCGATGCCGTATCCGTGTGACCCTGGTGGTCCTGCACGGTGAGTTTGATCGTGTAGTCATCGACGCCGCGGTAGAGGTGGGTGGTCTTCGATCCGCCGCTGGGCGTCGTGCCGTCGCCGAAGTCCCAGCTGAAGTTCGCGATGTCGCCCGTTGAGCTGCTGCCGTCGAGGCTGACCGTGCTGCCGATGGTCAGATCGCCGGGATCGGCGATTACGGCGCTGAGGCCGCCCGTCTGCCGCGGCAGCGAGCGCTGCGGCGGCGTCGCCGGCCGCGTGGCGCCCAGCGCCCGCGGCGGGGTGGCCCCCGCCACACCCGTGATCAACACACCGCCAAGGAGGGCGACCGCCGCCACACCGCCCGGCCTGAATACGCCGGACCATCCCCGCATCCGCTCCGTCATGCCACCTGTCCTAGAATTTTGGATCCGTACTGTGACCGCGGCGCCGAAAGTAACACTGCTTCCGGTTTACCCGGCTGTACAATTTCGGTCAAACGCGCGCGGCATCGCGGGGAGATGTGGCACGTCGCTATCACCGTTATCGGCTTGTCTCGTCGGTACAGCTATAGTAGCGTGAGCCCGTGGGAAGCGTGCCGATCCGTTTTGTCGATTATCCGCCCCCGCTGTTCGGACGCGCCCGGTGTGCTGCCTCGGTCTTGCTCTCCATAACGCGGGCGGTCCTGCCACTTTCGCTTGCCGCACCAGCAAGCGAATCCTCACGTGCGGCCGCCGTAGAGGCCGCTCTGCGAAGCCGCGGGCGTTAACTTTCCCGTCCGCCGGACGTTTGAACCTATGGACGGACCACGCGCCGCCGGTCTTCCGCCAGGCGCCGTCGCCGGCGCCAGGCGGGTGGCACCGGACGGCAGCGAGCCCGCCCCGGACGCCCGCACGCCGTCCCAGACCGTGCAGCACGACGAGCGCGAACTGGTTTCACGGGCGCAGTCCGGTGATGCCGTTGCGTTGGGCGCGCTGTACGACACGCATTACCCGCGGGTGTACGGCTACATCCGCTACAAGCTGGGAAACCAGGAAGATGCCGAGGATCTCGCCCAGGAAACGTTCATACGCATGTTGGACGCGCTCGATCGCTACGAACAGCGCGGCGCGCCGTTCCGGGCGTGGCTGATGCAGATCGCGGCCAATCTGGTACGCGACCACTACCGGCGCCGCGGCGCTGCCGGCACACCGATCGGCGTGGACGTGGGCGATCTGGATCTGATCGGCGAGGGCGATCCGGCGGAGACCATGGCCATGCAGTTCGCCTTGGAGGAAGTTACCGGGGCGCTGCCGCTGCTCACCGAGACGGAGCGCGAGATCCTGCTGCTGCGTTACGCGGCCGACCTGAGCATTGCGGAGACGGCGGCGGCGGCGAACAAGACGGAGAACAACGTCAAGCAGTTGACGTTCAAGGCGCTGACGAAGCTGCGCAAGGCGCTGGCGGAGAACGATGCTCGGGCTGAGCGGGCGTAGCCGGGAACGGCGGTTGGCCGAGGCGTTGGCCGCGTCGCTGGACGCGGTGCGCGCCGGCACGGCCTCCGTCGACGACTGCCTGCGCCGCTATCCCGCGTTCGCGGCCGAGCTGGAGCCGCTGCTGCGCACCGCGGCGCGCCTGCAGGTGTTGAGCCGCATCGCGCCGTCCGAGGAGGCGCGGTTCGCCGGGCGCGCCGCGTTCCTGCAGGCCGCGGCGCAGCGCCGCCAGCCCGCGACGATCACGCCGCGACCCGTCGTGCACCGGCGCCCCTGGATCGCCTTCGCGCCGGCCGCCGTCGCGGCCGCGCTGTTCGCGGCGATCGCCATCCCCGTGGTCGGCTCAATGGACACCGGCTCGACGCCCGGTGACTGGAACTACGGCTTCAAGCGGGCCACGGAGCGCATCCGCCTCGCTATCACCACCGATCCGGGCCAGCGCCGGCTGCTGCGCCTCGAGTTTGCCGCGCGGCGGTTGGACGAAATCGAGCGGCTCAACGCTACCGGGCACGTCGCCTCGCAGCGCTCCGACGTGATCGCGGTGATCCATGACTACCAGGCGGACATCGCGCAGGTGACGGCCAGCACGCAGTCCGCCGGAGCGCTGCCCGCCGCGCAAAAGGATCAGTTCGTCAACGTCACCGTCAAGGCGACCGATGTGCTCAGCCAGGTGCAGCAGAGCGTGCCACCCTCCGACCCGGTGAACAGCGCGGCGCAGAACGCGAAGGACGAGACCGGTGCGGCGGCCACGGTGGCGCAGGCGGTACCCACGACCACGCCCAGATCGGCCGGCAACCCGCCGAGCCCGACGCGCTCGCCCGCGACCGCTGCCGTGACCGCCACACAGAACGCCACGCCCGCTACTGTCGTCACCACGCCGCCGCCGACCGCGTCCGCCGCCACACCGCCGCCGGGCACCGGCACGCCGGCCAGCACGGGCACGCCGTCCGGAACCGGCACACCCGCCGCTACGGGGACGGCGAGCGGCACCTCGACCGTCGTGAGCGGGTCGGCCACCGCGGCGCCGACCCCCGTGCCCACGCGCGAGGCGCCGGTGCTGGCGCCAATCCTGCTCACGCCGGCGAACACGGCGGTAAGCCCGGCCGCGAGCACGCCGTCGAGCACGCCTGTGCGCACGCCCAGCCCGCCGCCCGCGAGCAGCACCCCGGCGAGCGCGCCGCCCGCGAGCGGTACGCCGGAGCCGGCGGTGGTGGCGGCGAACCCGGCGCGCACACCGCTGCCCGCGGCGCTGGCGCCGGCCGGCGGTTCGCCGCCGCCCACCACCGCTGCGGAGCCGACGCCGGCTCGTACCTCCACGTCGTCCGTGCCGACTCCGGTTGGCACACGTGCCTCGACGGTGCTGCCGCCCGTCACGGGCAGCACCACGCTCGGCGCCGGCGCGAACGTCTTCAAGTACGCCGGCGAGGCGGCGAGCCTGGATCAGATCACGGCATCGCTGGGCGGCCAGCTCGTCGTCGTCTGGTACGTGAACGCGCAGCAGACGAGCAGCAGTTGGTATCCCGGCACACCCGCGCCGACGATTGGGCCCGGTACGCTGCTCACGATCGTCACGCGCGGCCCCGCCGTGCTGGCGGCGCCGGGCACGCTGCTCTCTGCAGGACGCTGACACGGGCTGCGGCGCGTGTAACCCCCGTCCCTTTCGCACGCATGCACTGGGTTTCGCGAGATCTGCGGCCTTTGGCGGGCGTATGGGAGGGAAAGGGCGACCCGGCGTCGAGCGATCCAGACGGTGTGCAGCTTCCGCCGCGGCCGTGCATGGCTGCCGCCCCACGATGCCGCACTAACCAGGCCGTGCCACGCGCCTCCTCCCCACGATCGCCCCTTCTCTCCCAGGATTGGGAGAGAAGGGGGACGGGGGTTATGAGGGCCGCCGCCGTCGCGCCGGTTCCTGCCGCGCCGCGCGTTGCAGGCCGCGGTAGTCCGGCGCCTGGATCTCCATGATCATCGAGACCTTGTCGTCATACATGCGCGAGACCCAGGCCCGCGGCAGCGCGTCGAGCGAGCCCGAGATCGTGATCACCGTCGCCAGGCGCGCGTTGTAGCGGTAATTCAGGATCTGGTAGAGCTTCTCCTGCGCCCAGTTGGTGGCGCTGTGCACGCCCAGGTCGTCCAGGACCAGGAACGGCGCCGTGCGGATCTCCTCCACCACGTCGCGGCGCACGCCGTCTTCGGCGTGCATGGCGGCGCGCAGGTGGTCGAGCAGATCCGGCACGACGACGAAGCGGGCGAGGCGGCGCTGTTCGCGCAGGGCATGGGCGATCGCCGCGGCCAGGTGCGTCTTGCCGCTGCCTGTCTCGCCCAGCAGCACCAGCCAGCCCTCGGGATGCTCCGCGAAGTTGCGCGCCGCCAGCAGCACGCGCTGCAGGCCGCGCGAGACCTGCTCGCTGATCTGCGGCGGCGCCGGTTTGTAGTTGAAGCTGGCGAAGGTCATGCCGCGCACCAGCGGCAGCGAGAGCGCGTCCGGCAGGCCGCGTCCCTGGCCCGGCCCGTCTTCCAGCACGTGCACGCGCGTGAGCGACGGATCGGAGAGGCGGGTGCGCAGCCGTTCGTCCAGCTCGTCCAATGGCGCCGAGCAGGTGAAGACGGTCGGCGTCTGGGCGTTGTAGCGATGGTTGAGGATCTGGAAGAGCTTCTCCTCCGCCCAGGGCGTGCTGAACTGCGTCCCCAGCGCGTCCAGGACGAGCACCGGCGCCGAGCGCACCGTCTCGAACAGCCGGTCGTAAGGCAGCTCGCTGGCCGGCGCGTAGGCGGCGCGCAGGTGATCCAGCAGGTCGGGCACGACGCTGAAGAAGACGGGCACGCCCTGCTCGATCAACCGGTTGGTGATCGCGGCGGCCAGGTGTGTCTTGCCCGTGCCGCTCTCGCCGACGAAGGCGATCCAGCCCTCCGGCTGCTCGGCGAAGCGCTCCGCGTCGGCCAGGGCGCGGGCAAAGCGTTCTTGATGCGATGGCTCAGGGCTGCGGCCGCGCGGCAGCAGCGTGGCGAAGCTCTGGCGGGCGAGGGCGCCGAGGTTGCTGTAGCGCTGCAGCCGGTCCTGGCGCTCGTCGTCGTGCTCGCTCAGCACGCAGACACAGGGGATTGCGCGGCCGAAATCGGGGTGGCCGAAGGCCACGGCGCGGCGCACGAAGCCAATGCCGGCGCACTGCGGGCAGTCCGGATCGCCCGCGCCCGCGGCCGGCGCCAGCGCCGACGACGCCTCCGGCAGCGGCTCAGCGCTGAACGTGACGCCAGTATCGTCCGGCAAGGCCACGGCTCTCGCCTTCAGCAGTTCTTCTAAGCGCCTCAAGGTCTGGCCCTTCGCTCCGCCAACGTTCCAGGATGCGTTCAATATAGCGCCAGTTGCGCCGGTTCAGCGCCACCGCCTCGCGGAACGCCGCCTCGATCCACGGCCAGGGCAACTCACGCTCGGCCTCGCGCAGTTGCTCGGCAAGCAGCGGCGAGATCACGCCGATGTTCGCCTCGTACAGCGCGAAGATATTCGGCAGCGGCCCCGTGATCGCCTCGATCACGCCGCCCGCGGGTTCGACCGCGTCCAAACCGGCCACACCGCGCAGCAGCTCCAGCCCCGCGGGCGAATGCAGGGCGAACAGGTCCACGCTCTTGCCGTCGCGGCGGCTGACCGCGCGCAGGAGCGTACCGCGCCGCACGGCCGCCGCCAGGCCACGGCGCAGCGCCTCGTCCGCGCCGCCCGCCAGGCGGTCGAGCGCCCGCAGCAACGGCGCCTCGGCGCGCAGCTCGCTCTCCACAAAGAAACGGCTCGCCGGCCGCTTTCTGCCGAGCAGGTAGAAGGCGTAGAGGGTGACCAGCAGCTCGGCCTCATCGTCGATCGCCGGCAGTACGTCGCTGAAGAAGAGACTGGGCACCGGCGTGGCGCGCGCCCCTTCGGGAAAGCCCCCGCGCCCGACCGTGCCGCCCGCCGGCTCCGCCACGCCCGTCCGATCCTTCCGTTCGCTTGCTGGCGTGCTAATCACGCAGGTGCAGGTCTTCGAACTTTGTCGTGCGGCTGTGGAAGCGCAGATCCACCTGGCCGGTGGGACCGTTGCGGTGCTTGGCGATGATGATCGAGGCGATGCCCGTCGGGTATGAGCGGCCCGGCTGGTCGGGATGCGCGTCCTGCCAGTCGTCTTTGCGCATGTACGCGTCTTCACGGTAGATGAACATGACGACGTCGGCGTCCTGCTCGATGCTGCCGGATTCGCGCAGGTCGCTGAGCATGGGGATGTGCGGTGTCCGCGACTCGACGGCGCGCGAGAGCTGGGCGCAGGCGAGCACCGGCACGTCCAGCTCGCGGGCAAGCTGCTTGAGCGAGCGTGAGATGAAGCTGATCTCCTGCACGCGGTTCTCCTGGCCGCCGGTGAAGCCGGAGTGCATGAGCTGCAGATAGTCCACGATGATCAGGTTCAGGCCCTTCTCGTGCTTCAGCCGGCGGGCGCGCGAGCGCAGCTCGGCAACGGTGAGCGCCGCCGTGTCGTCGATGTAGATGCCCAGCGCGGAGAGCCGCCCGACGCTGTCCATGATTTCGCGCTCTTCGTCCTCGCGCAGATGGCCCAGCAAGAGCAGGCGGCTCGCCTCCACGCCGGATTCGGCCGAGAGCATACGGATCGCGAGCTGGTCGCTGGACATTTCCAACGAGAAGATCGCGACTTTCGCGTCCTGGGCCACGGCGGCGTTGCGCGCCATCGTCACGGCCAGGCTGGTTTTGCCGAGGCCCGGCCGTGCGGCGACGATCACCAGGTCGGAGCGGTGCAGGCCGCCAAGGTAGGTATCGAGCGCGGGGAAGCCGGTGCGCAGGTAGGCGATCGAGTCGGCGGTTTCCGTCTCCTCGGCGTGCACATCGGCGAGGAACTGGTTGAGCAGGTCCTGGATGTGCTGAAAGTCGGCCACGCCCTGGGCCGAGCGCACGGCCATCAGCAGGTTTTCGGCCCGCGCCATCACGGAGTCGAGCTCCGGCCCGCCCTCCCAGGCCATCTGCGCGATCTGCTGGCCGGCGGTCATCAGGCGGCGGTAGATCGAGTCGCGCGCGACGATGCGGGCGTAGTACTCGACGCCGACGGCGGTGGGCAGATCGGTGGTGAGGCGGGCGAGATAGGCGGAGCCGCCGATCGCCTCCAGCCGGCCCTGGCTGTGCAGCTCGTTGGCCAGCGTGATCTGGTTGATCGGATCGTTGCGCTGCCAGAGCGCGAGGCCGGCGTCGTAGATCCAGGCGTTGCGCTCGCGGAAGAAGTCGTCCGGCCGCACGATCGGGGCGACCTGGTAGATCGCCTCGTCGCTGACCATGATCGAGGCGACGATCGCCTCTTCGGCGGCCACGTCATGGGGCGGCAGCTTCTCGGTGACCACGACGCCCGCCTCCGGCCGCGCGGCGCCCGCGCCGGCCCTCCGGTTGTAATGGTATAACAAGAGCGGAAGACCCCCGCAAGGATCTCCCGCTCATTTTCGCGCCGCTGGCCGATCGAGCTACGCTTCTTCCTCATCCAGCTCGTTGGTTTCGTCAAGCTGGGGTGCATCGGCCGGGGATTCGGCCGGCGGCGCCGCGGCAGCCGGCACGGCCGGCGCCTGCTGGTAGTGGGCCGGCCCTTCGTCGTTCTCACCGCGGACGTGCACCTGCACGTCGGCGCCGACGTTGCGCGTGAGGCGGATGTGAATCGTGTAGTCGCCCACCTGGCGGATCGGCTCGCCCAGCTCGATCGTGCGGCGGTCGATCTCGGTGCCGGCGCGGGCATCGATCGCCTCGGCGATGTCGGCGGCCGTGACCGAGCCATAGAGGCGGCCGGTTTCGCCCACGCGGGCGCGCAGCACGAACGGCTGGTCGCCGATGCGCTCCCGCAGCTTCGAGGCGTCGGTGTCGAGCGCCACCTGGCGGCGCTCTTCGCGGCGCATGGCGGCCTGGGCGCGCTCGATCGCGGCGTTCGACGCCGGCAGCGCCACGCCGCGCGGCAGCAGGAAGTTGCGGGCGTAGCCGTTCTTCACGTCCTTCACGTCGCCCACACGCGGCCCATTGGGAATCGATTCGAGGAACACAACCTTCATCGCGGAACTCGTCTCCACTGCGCCGTGTTCGCGGCTTTGCGCCGCCCGGCGCGACCTTTGGCCGGGCCGGGGGCGGGCACAGCATGCGCGTTGCCGCCTTCGGACACCCGCACAGTGTATAAGCCGCGCTCAGCGCGGCTCAAGCGGATGCGACCAGCGGCGGGAGGCGTGGACCACCGGCGTGCTAGCGCATCGGCACGATACGCTCGCGCACGGCGTAGAGCGCGGCCTGCGTGCGGTCGGCGAGGCCCAGCTTGCTGAGGATGTTGCTGACGTGGCCCTTCACCGTGCGCTCGTTCAGCACCAGCTCGCGGGCGATCTCCTTGTTGCTCATGCCGCTGGCGATCAGGCGCAAGACTTCGAGCTCGCGCGGCGTGAGTGCGGCGCCGGGCGGTTCCTGGCGCGCGGCGGGCTGCGAAACCTGCTCCATCAGCTTGCGCGCCACTTCGGGATGCAACTGCGCCTGGCCCTTGTTCGCGCCCTCGATCGCGCGCACGAGGTCGGTCGCCGAGACGTCCTTGAGCAGGTAGCCCGTGGCGCCGGCGCGCAGGGCGGGCATGATGTGCTCGTCGTCGGTGAAGCTGGTCAGCACGATCACGTTGGTCTCGGGGCTAACCTCTTTGACGCCGCGCGTGGCCGCGATGCCGTCCATCTCCGGCATCAGCAGGTCCATCAGCATCACGTCTGGCTTGAGCTGGCGCGCCCGATCGACGGCTTCGCGGCCGTTGCGCGCCTCGCCCACCACCTCGATCTCGTCGCTCAGCTCCAGGTAGGTGCGCAGCCCTTCGCGCACCACGGCATGGTCATCCACGATCACGACCCGGATCGCGCCTTCGTCCGCCATGCGCCAACCCTCCCGCCTTGCAAACAGGATACAGGCAGATGGGCAAGGCCGGCCACCGTTTCGTTCAGTCCTGCCGTTCTGACGCCGCCGCGCGGCAGGGGAGCGCCACGCGCACCTCGGTGCCGGCGCCCGGCGCGCTGTGCACGTCGAGCGTGGCGCCGGCGAGGGTGGCCCGCTCGCGCATGCTGGTCATGCCGAAGCCGCGGCGGCCCGCCGGCTGCGCCGCGGGGTTGAAGCCCACGCCGTCGTCGCGCACCGAGAGCGTGGCGCGGCCCTCGTCGAAGTGCAGGCCGATGGCGACGGCGCCGGCGCCGGCGTGCTTGGCGACGTTGTTCAGCGCCTCCTGCGCGATGCGGAAGAGCGCCTCTTCCTGTTCCAGCGGCAGGCGCCGCTCCTGCGTGGCCGTGACCGTGGTCTTCACGCCTTCGCGGCTCTCGAACGCGGCGGCATATTTGCTGATCGCGGAGACCAGCCCTTCCTGCTCCAGCGCCGCGGGCCGCAGCTCGAAGATCAGCGAGCGCATCTCGGCCAGGGCGCCGCCGGCCAGCTCCGAGAGCCGCTCGACGCGCTCGCGGGCGCGGGCGGGGTCGCGGTCCAGCATCTCCATCAGCGCCTTCGTGATCAGCGAGATGCTGAACAGCGACTGCGTGACCGAGTCGTGCAGCTCCCGCGCCAGGCGGTTGCGCTCGTCCACGACGGCCAGGCGGCGGCTCTCTTCAAACAGGCGCGCGTGCTCGATCGCGATCGCGGCCTGCTCCCCGAACGTCCGCGCCAGGCCGATCTCGGTTTCCGAGTACGTGCGCACCTCATCGTGGTAGAGCACGAAGACGCCGCGCTGCTCGCCGCGGTAGCGCAGCATCACGAACAGCATCGAGCGGAAGCCCTCACGCGTGGCAACCTCCCGCAGCGGTCCCATGCGCGGGTCGGTGGTGGCGTCCGCGATGTAGCGGTAGTCAGACGGCAGCTCCGGCGGCTCCTGGGGCGCCGTCTCGTAGCGCTTGCGCACCGCCTGCAAATACTCGGCGGAGAGCCCGTGGGAGGCGACCGGGCTCATCTCGCCCCCCGCCTTGTCCTGCATGTAGATGGCGGCGCGATCGGCGCCGAAGAGTTGGGCCGCGGCGTTGAGCGCGTGTTCGAGCGTCTCGCGCAGATCGAGGCTGCCGGCGACGGCGGAGGTCAGCCGCTGCAGGGCGCGGGTTTGCCGCAGGCTTTCGTCCATCTCCTCGTAGAGCCGCGCGTTGGCGATCGCGACGGCGGCCTGGTCCGCCAGCGCCGAGAGCAGGGGCAGCTCGTTCACCGCGTCGGGCCGCGGGCGCGTGTCATAGACGAACAGCGCCCCCTCAAAGCGGCCCTTCGCCACCAGCGGGATGCAGACGCTGGCGAGCAGCCCCGCCGCCAGCATTGCCTGCCGGCCGGGCCCCGGCGCCATCTCCGCGGCCACATCCTGCACGATCGCCGGGCCTTTCGTGCTCATCACCAGGTGCAGCACGCTGCCGCGCAATGGCGGCGCGTTGATTGGGAAGCCGGTCAGGCTCGCGCGAAAGGATTCCGGCACGTTCACCGAGGCGACGAAATCGACCAGCAGCGTGCGCGGCTGCAGCAGCGCCAGGGCCGCGATCGGAAATGAGCTGTGCTCGGTGGCGACACGCACGATCGCCTCGATCACCGGCTGCATGTCGATCGAGGCGCTGAGCGCCTGCGCGACCTTGTACATCGAGCCGAGCTGCGCCAGGCGGCGCTCGGCCGCTTCGTACAGGCTGGCGTTTTCGATCGCCAGCGCCGCCTGGCTGATCAGGCCCGCCAGGCCCGCCAGCGGCTCGTCGCGGAAGTAGCCGGGGCGCGAATCGCCCAGCACCAGCACGCCGATCACCTGGTCGCGCGTCTTCAGCGGCAGCCAGAGCAGGGCGCGGATGCCGGGAATGCGGGCGCGAAACTCGCCGTCGTAGAATTTCAGCCGCGTCACGTCGTCGACGATCGCCGGCTCGGCGATGCGCAGGGTGCGGCCAAGCATCGTCGCGTGCAGCGGCAGGCGCAGGCCGGGCGTCAGCGTGGAGGACGGATCGATGCCGCTGCCGGCGACGTAGCGCAGCTCGTTGGCCTCGACGTCGATCAGGCAGACTGCTCCGGCCTCGGCGCCCGTCTGGCGGATCGCGGCTTCGATCACGCTGTTCAGCGCGCCCAGCAGCCGTTCGGCCGGGGGATCCGATTGCAGCAGCGTAGCGGACATGGATTGATCCAGGCGCGAGGGGCGGCGCACGACCCGCCGTCCGGCGCGGAACGTTCCGAGCCGAATCGCTTTGGTATGATACCAGACCTGGCGCCTACGTACCCGAATGTGGCTCGATCTTGCGCCGGTGAAAACACGCGCCGGCAGCCGGGGCGCGGCGCCTAACCCTCGTTTCGCTGGCGAAACCCGTCCCTTCCCGCGTCGGGAAGGGTCGCCTGGAGCGTTCGGAGCGCTGTACGAAGACGTGCGACTCCAGGCCCGACGCGGGCAGGCGTCGCAGAAGCGTTCCGGGCGCCGTGCGAGGGCAGCGGGGCTGGGATTGCCGCCGCTACCCCTGGTTGGTCATGATCACCGTGCCGGCGGCGGAGAACATGCCGCCGGGGCCGTGGGCAATGCTGATCTTGACGTTTGGCAACTGCGCCTCGGCCTCGCCGCGCAACTGCCGCACCGATTCCTGCAAGGCGAACATGCCGTACATGCCGGTGTGCGTGTAGGAGAGGCCGCCGCCGTTGGTGTTCACCGGCAGCTCGCCGCCCGGCGCCCCGCGCATCTCCGCGAAGAACGGCCCGCTCTCGCCCGGCTTGACGAAGCCCAGCCCTTCAAGCGCGTACATCGGCGTGTGCACGAACGCGTCGTAGAGCTGCAGGTGGTCCACGTCCTTGCGCTCGATGCCGGCCAGGCGGAAGGCGCGGTCGCCGGAGGTCTTGAACGATCGCGACTCGGTAAAGTCGTGCATCGTGCTGACCATCACGTCCTCGCACGATTCGCCTGTTCCCAGCACGTAGACCGGCGGCTTCTTGAAGTCGCGTGCCTTCTCGGCCGTGGTCAGGATCAGCGCCCCGCCGCCGTCGGTCACCAGGCAGCATTCGAGCAGGTGCAGCGGCCAGCTGATCAGGCGCGAGTTGAGCACGTCGTCGATTGTGATTGGGTCGCGCATCATCGCCCGCGTGTTCTTCGCCGCCCAGGCGCGGGTGGAGACGGCGACGGCGGCGAGCTGCTCCTCCGTGGTGCCGTACTTCTGCATGTGGCGCACGATCGGCACGGGAAACTGCGATGGCGCGCCGAATGTCCCGTAGGGCGCCTCGAACTGGCCGGGAATCGAGCTGGCGCCGCCGCCGAAGCCGCCCTTGCCCACGCGCGAGCGCCCGCTCTCGCCGTGCGTGATCAGCACGAAGTTGCAGTAGCCCGCCGTCAGCGCCGCCACGGCGTGCGAGACGTGGATCATGAAGGAGCAGCCGCCGACCGAGGTGCCGTCCACGTACTGCGGCACGATGCCGAGGTAGTCGGCCACGGCCACCGGCGACTGGCCGGCGCTGGCGATGCCGTCGATCAGCTTCTTGTCGATGCCCGCGTCGCGGATCGCGTTGCGCGCGGCGTTGGCGTGCAGTTGAATCTCGGAGACGCCGGGAATGACGCCGACCGTATCCGTCTCGGCCGCGCCGATGATCGCCACTTGCTTGCGCAGATCGGGTGCCATCGCCTACGCTCCTTGCTTCTGCGCCGGCTGGAAGCGCGGCAGGGTGATCGTTTCGCTCATCTCGGTGAATACGACTTCGAGCGGCATGTCGGGCTTGAGGCTCTCCGGCTTCGGCTCGACGTTGATGATGTTGGACATCAGGTGCGGGCCTTCGTCCAGCTTGACGACCGCGATCACGTACGGCGCCTCGTCCTCGAAGCCCGGAGCCGGGCGCTGGCTGATCAGGTAGGTGTGCAGCGTGCCCTTGCCGGAGAGCGTCTTCCACTCGAAGTTGTCCGAGAGGCACTCGGGGCAGAAGGCGCGGGGATAGAAGAAGAACGCCTTGCAGTCGTTGCAGTACTGCAGGCGCAGCTCGTGCTGCTTGCAGCCGTCCCAGTAGGGCTGGGTTTCGGGCGTCGGCTGCGGCAACGCCCTCGCTCTGCGCGTGGTCATCTGAGGTATCCTCCTCTGCCGGGCCTGACCCGGATGTGCGGTAGGGGCCTCGGGCGACGCCGCCGGTTGGCGTCCGTCTTTATCTACCCAACCCGCCGCTTGAGCCGCAAGCGCGCCGCCCACGCGCGGCGCTACGATGGGCGAGCGACAGCGCCATCCCGGGAGAGAAAGGCGATGGACTCAGCCAGCTTCGAGGTGCGCACCGGCGACCAGCCCGTCGTGGTCGATATTACCGGCCGGGTTGAGCAGGCGCTGGCAGGCCGCGGCGACGGCCTGGCGCACATCTTTGTGCCGCACGCGACGGCCGGCCTCGCCCTGATCGAGACCGGCTCCGGCAGCGAGCGCGACCTGCTTGACCGGCTCGATGCGCTGCTGCCGCGCGATGCCCGCTACCAGCACGCGCACGGCGCCGCCGGTCACGGCCGCGATCATCTGCTGCCGGCCTTTCTGCCGCCCGCGATCACGCTCGTCGTGCGCGGAGGCCGGCTGCAGCTCGGACGCTGGCAGTCGCTGGTGCTGGTCGACACCAACATCGACAACCCCGTGCGCACCGTGCAGGTCACGCTGCTGCCGCGTGCCTAACCGCGCTTTGCTTCGACATCGCCGCCCTGCGGCGATCTGAAGTACGCCGCGTCTCCCTTCCCCACCGGAGAAGGGTTGTCCGCGAGGTACCTATTGTCCTCAGTCCCCACCCTTCCCGCGCCGGGAAAAGGGACAGGTTTCGCAAGCGAAACCAGGGTTAGGCCCCCGGCCGCGACCGCGATTGCCGGCATAGCTCGCCGGCGCAGATCCCGATTCTGGATTGACCCGCCGTGGCGTCCGCCCTACCATGCCGCTCGGCGGGAGCACTGCCTTCCCGCACGAACCGTGGACAGGACTACCATGCTCGTCGAAACCGGCATTCCCTCCAACGACCTGCGCGCGGCGGGCGCGGCGGCGCAGCGGCTCGAAGCGCTTGGCTACGACGGCGTCGTCACGCCGGAAGTGAAGAACGACCCGTTCCTGCCGCTTGCCGTGGCGGCCACGACGACGGAGCGCGTCTCGCTCGGCACCTCCGTCGCCATCGCCTTCCCGCGTAGCCCGATGATCACGGCGCTGATGAGCTGGGACCTGCAGCGCGCCTCCAGCGGCCGTTTCATCCTCGGCCTGGGCACGCAGGTGAAGGGCCACAACGAGCGCCGCTACAGCACGCCATGGGTCGGCCCGGCGCAGCCGCGCATGCGCGAGTACGTCGGCGCCCTGCGCGCGATCTGGCACACCTGGCAGACGGGCGAGAAGCTCGACTTCCGCGGCAAGTACTACACGCACACACTGATGACGCCGGAGTTCAACCCCGGTCCGCTGGCGTCGGGCGCGCCGAAGATCGTGGTCTCGGCCGTGGGACCGTACATGGCGCGGCTGGCCGGCGAGCTGTGTGACGGCGTGCGCATGCACGGCTTCTGCACCGCCAAATACATCCAGGACGTGATCTTGCCCGAGCTCAAGATCGGCGCCGAGCGCGCCGGCCGCGATCCGAAGACGCTTGAGGTCTCCGGCGGCGGCTTCATCGTCACCGGCGAGACGCAGGCCGAGGTGGAGAAGGCTCGAGAGGCGGCGCGCACGCGCGTCTCGTTCTACGGCTCGACGCGCTCCTACCACGGCGTGTTCGAGGCGCACGGCTGGAGCGACATCGGCCCGCGCCTGCACGAGATGTCGCTCAAGGGCCAATGGCAGGCGATGCCCGGCGCCGTGCCGGACGACGTGCTGGAGCATTTCGTCGTGGCCGGCACCTACGACCAGATCGTGCAGCGCATCACGCAGCGCTTCGGCGGCATCTGCACCCGCGTCTCGCTCTCGCTGCCGGCGCGCACGCCGGAGGAAGAGGCGCGGGCGAAGGCGATGCTCGCCGAACTGCACGCGGCGGGCGCGCCCGCCGCGGCACGTTGAGGCCGGTCGGCCCTCAATCCCCCGTCCCCTTTCCCCCAATTCTGGAGGGAAAGGGGCGATCCGGCGGAGCACGGCTCGATCGGCGCCGGGTTAACCGTTAGCCAATCGGAGTGCCCAACCAACCGTCTCCCCTCGCCCAGGATTGGGAGAGGGGCCGGGGGTGAGGGCCGAGCGCGCCGCCCGCGGCCTGCTTGACCTGCTCGATGAAGGCCAGCGCCAGCGGTGAGAGGTGGCGGCCGCGCCGTGCCGCCCAGCCGATGCGGCGCTGCAGCGCGGGCAGCAGCGGCCGCACGGCGAGCAGCGAGCGGAACTCGAGCGTGCTGCTGACCGGCGCGAAGCAGACGCCGGCACCGCGTGCCACCAGTTGCAGCAGCGCGTGCTGGCTGCGCAGCTCGATCGCGCTCTCCAGCCCCAGCCCGAGCACCTGCGCCTCCCGCTCGAGCTGGGCGCGCAGGCCGTGCCCCGGCATCGAGAGCAGCAGCCCCGGCTCCGAGAGAGCCGTGTCCAGCGGAACGGCCGCGCCCGCGGCGAGGGCGTGATCCGGCGGCAGCGCCAGCACGATCTCCTCGTCGAACAGGGGACGGATCGCCAGGCGCGAGTCGGCAAGCGGCAGCACGACGATCGCCAGATCGGCCTCGTCGGCCAGGATGCGGCGCAGCGCGTCGTCCGTGCCCAGCATCTCCACGCTGATCCGCGCCCGCGGGCTGGTCTGGCACAGCGCGGCGAGGGCTGGCGGCAGAATGTTGTCGGTCACCGTTTCGGTGGCGCAGACGCGTAGGCTGCCCGCCGGGCTCGTACGCAGGCCGGCGATCGCGCTCGCCGTCGCCGCCAGGTCGTCGAGCACGCGCTCGGCCGCTTCGGCCAGCAGCAGGCCGGCGTCGGTGGGCAGCACGCGCCGGCCCACGCGGTGGAAGAGTGGTGTGCCCAGCTCGCGCTCCAGTACGCGGATCTGCTTGCTGATCGATGGCTGAGCGACGTGTTCAGCCTCGGCGGCGCGGGTGACGCTGCCCGCGCGTACCACGGCGCGCAGGTAGCGCAGTTGATGCAGCTCCACCTCATGCCCTTCGTCTATGCAAGCGATGCGATCCATATCGTAGTCGCGTGGCATTGCACGGGCGATACTGACCTCATGGATTCTTTGCTGAAAGACGGGGCGAGGCGATGGCTGTGGATTCGGGACATAATGTGGCCGGCGTGCGCGAGCAGTTCGGCGCGATCGCGGCCGCCTACGCCGTCAGCGCTGTGCACGCCTCCGGGCCGGACCTGGCGCACTTGATCGAGGCCGCCGAGTTCACCGCCAGCGAGACCGTGCTCGACCTCGGCTGCGGCGCCGGGCACACGGCGCTGGCCGCGGCGCCGCGCGTGGCGCGGGTCATCGCCGTGGACGTCACGCCGGAGATGCTGGAGGTGGCCGCGGGCCTGGCCGTGCAGCGCGGCGTGACGAATGTTGAGTTCCGCCGCGCTGACGTGCTCGCCCTGCCCTTCGCCGATGCCAGCTTCGACGTCATCACCAGCCGTTACAGCGCCCATCACTACGCCGATCCGCAGCAGGCGCTGCGCGAGGCGGCGCGGGTGCTGCGTCCGGGCGGGCGCTTTCTGCTGGTGGACACGTCCGCGCCGGAGACGCCGTTCCTCGACACCTTCTTCAACGCGGTCGAGCTGCTGCGCGACCCCTCGCATGTGCGCAACTGCCGCATCTCCGAGTGGACGCGGCTGTTCAGCACGGCCGGCTTCGCCTGCGAGACGCTGCTGGAAGGCGCGATTCCGCTGGAAGGCGATGCCTGGGTGGAGCGCAGCCGCACCGCGCCCGAGCGCGTGGCCGCGATCAAAGCCGTCTTCGCCACCGCCCCGCCCGCCGCGGTCGAAGCGTTCGCGCTGCGTACTGGCGCCGCGTGGGGCTGGACGATCCCGATGGCCCTGCTGCGCGGGCGCCTGGCCACGACCAAAGCCGCCGCCTGAGCGCCGCACGGCCAGAGGGCACGCTGCACGAGGCGCCCGAGCGGGGCCGAGTCGTCTTTCGCCGCGCTCGGCCGGCTCACGTTACACCGGTTGCCCTGGCCTTGAGTGGCCTCGAGCTGGCCATGCCGCCGCCGTTTGCCTGGCGTCCGTGGCCGCCGTGGATCGGTCGCGATGGCTCGTTCCGGGCGCCCGCCGCGCGGCAATCTGGCCGAATCACGGCCAGGGCTGGTGCGGCGCGGCGGAATGTGTATAATTTCACACATGCCCGCGGCAAAATCCGCGGGCCCGGCGTCTTGACGAGCTTCGGATCCGTGGTACGATCACGAGTCAACTCGGGCGTACGCGGATCATCCCCACGGCGGTCTACCGGGCATTTGCTGGACCCCACGCAGGCGCCGCTCGTCGCAGCAGGGCGATTCGCAGCACAGACGAGACGGCATCGGCGGCATTCGCATTTATGAGAGACGCGGGCCGATGACTGAACGTTCCCCCTTTGCTCTGCCGGCTGGCCCCGGCGCCCAGGCGCTCGATCTGCGCGGGTCGTTGTACAACCCGAAACACGAGCACGATGCCTGCGGCGTGGGATTCGTGGCCGACACCTCGGGGGCGCGGAGCCATCGCATCCTCGCCACGGCGATCGAGTGCGTCACGAACCTGACGCACCGCGGCGCGATCAGCGCCGACGGCCGCACCGGCGACGGCGCCGGCATCACCACCCAGATCCCGTACAAGCTCTTCCGCCCGCTGCTGGAGCGCAAAGGGCTGCACCTGGGAGACGACGGCGACCTCGGTGTGGGCATGGTGTTCCTGCCCAACGGCGACCCGGCCGCGCGTGAGCGGGCGCGGGCGATCGCGGAGGCGGCCTTGCAGCGCCAGGGGCTGCGCCTCTTGCTCTGGCGCACCGTGCCGGTCGACGCCTCGGTGCTGGGTGAGATGGCGGCGCGCGAGCGGCCCTGGATCGAGCAGGTGCTGGTCGGCCGGCCGGCTGCGCTCAAGCCGCTCGACTACACGCGGCGGCTCTTCCTGGCGCGCAAGGAGATGGAGCGGCGCGCCCTGGAAGGGAACATCCAGGGCTTCTATCTGCCCTCGCTCTCGAACCGTACGCTCGTCTACAAGGGGCTGCTCGTCGCGCACCAGTTGCCGACCTTCTACCGCGACCTGCGCGAGCCGAGCTACGAAACGGCGCTGGCCGTCTTCCACCAGCGCTACAGCACCAACACCTTCCCCAACTGGTACCTGGCGCAGCCCTTCCGCATGCTCGCGCACAACGGCGAGATTAACACGCTGGCCGGCAACACGAACTGGACGCGGGCGCGTGAGGCCGAGCTGCAGTCCGGGATCTGGGGCGACGCGGTGCGCGAGATCGAGCCGCTGATCCAGCCGGGCGGCTCGGACTCCTCGGCGCTCGACAACGTGCTGGAGACGATCGTGCTCTCCGGCCGCGACATCCGCCACGCCTTCATGATGTTGATCCCCGAGGCGTGGGAGAACATGCCCAACATGCCCAAAGAGCGGCGGGCGTTCTACGAGTACCACGCCTGCCTGAGCGAACCCTGGGACGGCCCGGCCAGCATGGCCTTCACCGACGGCGTCTTCGTCGGCGCCACGCTCGATCGCAACGGCCTGCGGCCCGCGCGCTACCAGCTCACCCGCGACGGCATGATCGTGATGGGCTCCGAGGCGGGCATGGTCGATCTCGACCCGGCGGACGTGGTGGAGAAGGGCCGGCTCGGCCCAGGCCACCTGATCGGCGTCGACACGGCGAAGGGCGAGCTGCTCTACAACGACGAGATCAAGGACGCGATCGCCGCGCAGCAGCCCTACGGCACCTGGGTGAAGCGGCAACTGCTGCACCTCGACTCCTGGCTGGAGACGCGCTCGCCCAGCGATCTGCCCGCCGACCCGCTCGATCTGCAGCGGGCGCAGGCGGTCTTCGGCTACACCTCCGAAGAGCTGGAGTTCGTGCTCAAGCCGATGGCGGCCGAGGGCAAGGAGCCGGTCGGCTCGATGGGCGACGACACGGCGCTGGCCGTCTTCGCCTCGCGCCCGCGCCTCGCCTCCTCCTACTTCAAGCAGAAGTTCGCGCAGGTCACCAACCCGCCGATCGACCCCATCCGCGAAGAGCTGGTGATGTCGCTGGACAGCTACCTCGGCCGGCGGCGCAGCCTGCTCGAAGAGACGGAGCAGCACGCGCGCCTGATGCACCTGGCCAGCCCGCTGATGATCGACGAGGAGATGGACGCGCTGCGTCGCATCGCCGAGCCGGCCTTCCACGCGATCACGATCCCCTGCACGTTCGATGTCGCGGACGGCGCCGAGGGCATGGCGTCGGCGCTGCAGAGGCTTTGCGCCCAGGCTGAGATCGCGGTCGAGGACGGCGCCACGATCCTGGTGCTGAGCGACCGTGGCATCACGGCGACGAAGGCGCCGATCCCGATGCTGCTGGCCGTGGGCGCGGTGCATCATCAACTGATCCGCGGCGGCAAGCGCATGAAGGCGAGCATCATCGCCGAAACCGGCGAGGCGCGCGACGTACACCAGATCGCGCTGCTGATCGGCTTTGGCGCCAGCGCGGTGAATCCGTACCTGGCCTACGCCACGCTGCGGGCGCTGGTCGAGGAAGGAAACGCCTCAGCCAAGGACACGCTCAAGGGCACGAGCGAGGAGAAGGCCGCCGAGAACTACGAGAAGGCGATCGACGCCGGCCTGCTCAAGATCATCTCCAAGATGGGCATCTCCACGATCAGCGGCTACCACGCCGCCCAGATCTTCGAAGCGATCGGCCTCGACCAGGCCACGCTCGACCTCTGTTTCGCCGGCCTCGAGTCGCGCATCGGCGGCGTCGGCATCCGCCACCTGGCCGAGGAGACGTTGCAGCGGCACGGCGTCGCCTTCGCCAACGGTTCCGCGCCCGCGCTGGACGCCGGCGCCTACTACCGCTACCGCCGCGACGGCGAGTACCACAGCTTCAACCCCGATGTCTGGCGGCAACTGCACAAGGCGGTGCAGGGCGGCGACTTCGCCGAGCACAAGGCCTACGCCGAGCTGGTGAACAGCCGCCACCCGGCCACGCTGCGCGACCTGCTGCAGTTTGTGCCCGGCGACCCGGTGCCCCTCGATGAGGTCGAGCCGGCCGAGCAGATCGTCAAGCGCTTCGTCGCCACGGCGATGTCGCTGGGCGCGCTCTCGCCCGAGGCGCACGGCACGATTGCGACCGGCATGAACCGGCTCGGCGCCAAGAGCAACACCGGCGAGGGCGGCGAGAACAGCGAGCGCCGCGCCATCCTGCCCAACGGCGATACCGCCAACAGCAAGATCAAGCAGGTGGCCTCGGCCCGCTTCGGCGTTACGCCCGTCTATCTCTCCTCGGCTGAGGAGTTCGAGATCAAGATGGCGCAGGGCAGCAAGCCCGGCGAGGGCGGCCAGTTGCCCGCGTTCAAGGTCTCGGCCACGATCGCGGCGCTGCGCCACACGCTGCCGGGCACGCCGCTGATCTCGCCGCCGCCGCACCACGACATCTACAGCATCGAAGACCTGAAGCAACTGATCTATGACCTGAAGATGGTGAACCCGCGCGCCCGCGTGGCCGTGAAGCTGGTGGCCGAAGAGGGCGTGGGTACGATCGCGGCCGGCGTGGCCAAGGGCTACGCCGACACGATCCACATCTCCGGCCATGACGGCGGCACCGGCGCCTCGCCGCTCTCCTCGATCAAGAACGCCGGCGCCCCCTTCGAGCTGGGTCTCTCCGAGACGCAGCAGGTGCTGGTGATGAACGATCTGCGCGGCCGGGTGAAGGTCCGCGCGGACGGCGGCATGAAGACGGCGCGTGACGTGATCGTGGCGGCGATGCTGGGCGCCGAGGAGTTCGGCTTCGGCACGGCGGCCGCCGTCTCCGTGGGCTGCAAGATGGCGCGGCAGTGCCATCTCAACACCTGCCCCGTGGGCGTGGCCACGCAGCGCGAGGACCTGCGCGCCAAGTTCATCGGCACGCCGGAGATGGTGGTCAACTTCTTCATGCACCTGGCGCAGGACGTGCGCGAGACGCTGGCCGGCCTCGGCTTCCGCTCGGTAGACGAGATCGTCGGCCGTACGGACCTGCTGCGCCAGGTGCGCGCCGGCGAAGATCCGCGCGTACACCTGGTCAGCCTCGCGCGCGTGCTCAAGCAGGTGGACCCGGAGGGCAGGCGCCCGCACCGGCACGAGCAGGAACGCAACACGGAGCCGGGTGACCAGCCGCTGGACGACCGGATCCTCGCCGACCTGGGCGACGCGATCGCGTCGCCGCGACCCATCCGGCTCTCTTACGAGATCACCAACCGCAACCGCACCGTCGGCGCCCGCGTGGCCGGCGAGATCGCCTACCGTCATGGCGACGACGGCCTGCCGGCAGGCAACATCGAGTTGCACTTCACCGGCAGCGCCGGCCAGAGCTTCGGCGCCTTCACCTACAAGGGCATGCAGCTTGTGCTCACGGGCGAGGCGAACGACTACGTGGCCAAGGGCATGGGCGGCGGCGAGGTGGTGGTGCGGCCGCCGGCTGAGTCCGGCTTCGCCAGCCACGAGAACACGATCGTCGGCAACACCGTGCTCTACGGCGCCACGGGCGGCAAGCTGTTCGTGGCGGGCCGCGCCGGCGAGCGCTTCGCCGTACGCAACAGCGGCGCCCTCGCCGTGGTCGAGGGCGTGGGCGACCATGGCTGCGAGTACATGACCGAGGGCGTGGTCGTGATCCTGGGCGAGACGGGGCGCAACTTCGGCGCGGGCATGTCCAACGGCGTCGCTTACGTGCTGGACGAGAGCCGCGAATTCCCCAAGAAGATCAACCCGGAGCTGGTGGGGCTGGCGCAGGTGACGGGTGCGGCGGACATCGAGATGATGGAGACGCTGATCCGCCGTCACCACGAGCTGACCGGCAGCCAGCGCGCCCGCCAGATCCTCGACAACTGGGACGCCTACCTGCCGCTCTTCTGGAAGGCCGCGCCGCACCTGGCGTTGACCGAAGACGGCCCGATGACGATCGTCCACCGCCACCTGCGCAGCCTCAAAGAGCTGGTGCACTGAGCCGCCGTAAGCGGCCAACGAGCGATGAGTGCGGCTGGGCGTTTCGCTTAATCTCGATGCATCCCATCCCACGCCACGGGTGAGGCCGATAGGTCCAACGGCCAGAGCGCAGTGAGTAAGTCGCACGGCGATTCTTTTGGTCCGTCACGCGAGATGGAGCGTGAGCAAGGTGAGTGTGGATCGTGAGAATATTGCAGCCGCAGATGCAGCGGTCTTCCACAACCCGGACGTTGTGGCAGCCTACCGATATCGACCGCCGTACCCCGAGGAGGTATTCGATCTCCTCACCAATCTGATCACGGTGGTGCCGCATCGGGTTCTCGATGTCGGCTGTGGATCTGGGGAAATAGCACGCTACCTCGTCCGGCGGGTCGAGCACGTCGATGCTGTGGATTTCTCGTCAGCCATGATTGAGACGGGGAAGCAGCTTCCTGGAGGGCACGATCCACGGCTCCGGTGGCTCTGTGGAGCTATCGAAGATGCACCCCTTGATCCGCCCTATGCGCTCATTACGGCCGGCGCCAGCCTTCACTGGATGGCGTGGCCCGTCGTCTTCCCGCGTCTCCAGGCCGCTCTTGCGTGCGGCGGTTACCTCGTCTTCATTGAGCAGCGGATCACCCCGGACGTGTGGTCGGCGCTTGGCGATATCATCCCGCGCTACCGCGTTGATACGTATCGGGCGCCAGCGCGACCGATGATCGAGGAATTGCAGCAGCGCGGCTTTTTCCAGGCTGTCGGCGAACGGGTCACCGAGAAGGTTCCCTTTGCTCAGTCGATTGATGCCTATATTGCGTCGTATCATTCCCGTGTTGGCTTCGCCCGTGAGCGGCTGGGCAAGGAGCGAGCGGCGGCTTTCGACCAGGAGGCACGCCGGTCACTGATCGAGTCCTATCCCAACGGCTCGATAACCCTCCAAGTTGCTGCGCAGATCGTCTGGGGGATCCCAGTGCGGACCCAGCATCAGTCGTTTGCACTGGAGCACCCAAGTTCGTAACAGGCTCCAGCGCCGTCGTGCACGGGCGTATGCCGTATCGTGCGGGCCGTTGCTGACGAAGACCACGACGTCTGCTTCGATGGTGTACACCAGCCGGTAGGCGACACCTTTTGACGCGCAGATCGTAGGCGCGGACGTGGGCGAGGTCGCCCGTCTTCGGCCTGCCCGCGGCGTACGGAACATTCAGGATCGCGGGAATGTGCTCGGTGGCGATGGCGTGCAACAGGGGAACGTCGTGGCGGTTGAGCGCTACGGCGTGAGCGGATAGCTGCTGATGTCCCGGACCCACGGCGCTCGGCCGCCGAGCGCCGTGAGCAGGCGCTTGTCCGCCGTCCACAGCTCGGCGCCGAATAGCTGCGCGAGCACGACGTAGAGCGCGTCGTAGATCGCCCCAAGGTGGTGGAGCGCCGCGAAGTCGAGCGCTCGCTCGTAGAGGGCTGGCGGATCGAGCGTCTCGATCGGGTAGCGGAGCAACTGGCTCAGCGCGTTGTCCACTCCCACACGATCGAGCCGCTTCGCCTGGTCGGCGGTTCTGAGACGCTGGTAGATCCCGTTGGCGGCCTCGCCGCGCATGTGGGGCGGAGCGAACATCCCGCGTCCGTCTCGAATGCAATCATCGACCAAAGCGCGTGCGTTGTTTGTAGATTGCTCGATGACTACGAGCTTGATCGCAACGCTGGCATCAATGACCACCGGTGGTCGATTCATAGCAGCCGCGAGCGCTCGTCGCGCGCGGCATTAATGAGCGGCCAGGATTCATCGAACGGCACGCCGCCTCGCGCGGCCAGTTGCTCCTCCAGTGATTGGCGCGACTCTTCTAACAGCGCCAGCGCCCGCTCGCGTTCTTCGTCGGTCAGCGGCCTGATCTGCGCCCGCAATGCAGCGATCTGCTCAGCCTCCGCGCTGTTACGACCCGCGCTGCCGTTGCGGTCCAACTCGAACAGGTCGCCGGGCTCACAGCCGAGCGCGTCGCAGAGCCGGGCCAGTGTCTCGAACTGGATGCCGTGTACCGCGCCGCGTTCCAGCGAAGAAACGGTGTCGGGCCGTATCCCGGCGGCGGCGGCGACCTGGCGCTGCGACAGGCGCCGGCTGGCGCGGAGTTCGGGAAGACGCAAACGGATGCGGCTCATGTGACACGCTCCGTTCCATTAATAGCACGGTATACCGTGGCAGATGCAGGATACATTGAGCCGGCTGCACGCGCTATGTCGCGCGTGACCATCAAGCGAGAGGATAGCTGGCAATGTCCCGCACCCACGGCGCGGCGCTGTTGAGTGCGGTGAGCAGGCGCTGGTCCGCCGTCCACAACTCGGCGCCGAGCATCTGCGCGAGCACGACGTAGATCGCGTCGTAGACGCTCGGCAGGCGGTGGGCCGTGGCGAAATCGAGGGCATGCCCATAGATGCCAAACGGCGCCAGTACTTCGAGCGGTTGGTCGAGAAGATCCACGATAGCGCCGGCGGCCTCGGCCAACGGGATCGCCATGATTGGATCGGTTGTACGGAGTCGCTGATAGATGGCATTGGTTGCCTCGGGAAGCATCGATGGCGGCGCAGTGATTGGACAATCTTCTCGCAGGCTGTCGATCAGGAGAGCGATCGCCTGCTGACTGTGCTCTTCTTCGAGCACCCACTTTACGGCGACGCTGGCATCGACCACGATTGGCGCGATTCCTACCAATGTCGCGCGGGATCCTCTCTGGCCGCGCGAATGATCGGCCAGGATTCGCCAAGCGGCGCGCCGCGCTCAGCACGCATGCGCGCCATGCGTTGTCGGGAGCGCTCGAGCGCGGCCAGCCCGCGCCGCACCTCCTCATCCGACAGGCGTCGAGGCCGCGGTATCTCCCCGCCAGCTCCGGTACGGGTGGTTCCAGCCGGGGTGGCTGCCGTCACCGGAAGCACGAGGTTCGCAAGATCCTCCCGACGCAGGCGCAGCGCCCGCGGGCCGACGTGATACGCCCGCAGCCGGCCCTGCTTCAGCCAGCGGTGAATCGTTACCTGGCTGACTCGGAGCAGTTGCGCCGCCTCTTTCACCGTGATCAGATCGAGATCCTGTTCGACGGCCATGGCGTCCCTCGTGCGGTTAGCGCCGTACCATTGATGCTCATACGCTATCATAACGCATCTTCGGCCGGCCCGGCGCCGATCACCCTGCCCGCGGCGTCGGTGCGCAGCGGGCCGGTGGTCATATCGAGCAGCACCAGTTGTGTGCCCCAGGGATCCTCGACCACCACGCAGCGGCCGATGGCGATTGCGAACGGCCCGGCGACGATTCTGCCGCCCGCTGCAACGAAGCGCGCGGCCGCAGCCTCGGCGGAATCGACCAGCCAGTCGATCTCCGGGCCGGGCCGCTCGGACTGCAACACCAGCTCCTCACTACCTTCCGGCAGGCGCAGACCGGCCGCGGTCGCGCTGCGCCAGTTGAGCTGGTGGCCGAGCTTGTCGCGGTAGAAGGCCAGCCCCGCTTCGAGGTCGGGCACGGCGATCTGGATGCTGTCGATCCTGCGGAACAGCGGCTCCATGCTTGCCTGCCGTCTCAGACCTCGGCGCCGCTGGCCGCCACGGCGGAGAAGAGGCGCAGCGAGTCCACGGCGGCGGCATCGGGCAGTGGATCGAGCACGTTGCGCGTATAGGCGACGTAGCGCCGGCGCAGCTCTCCCATCTGCGTGTTCATCTCCTGCTGCAGCGCGGACACCTCCGCATGGTCCGGGTGGGCGATGGCGGCGCGCACGCGCGAGAAGAGCGAGGGCTCAAGCCGGCGGTCCTGCGCCAACTGGCGCCGCAGCGCATCGACCTCGCTCCACAGCTCGTCGACCAGATCGCTTTGCTCGTTGGCGTGGATGCGACGGCACTCGCGCACGGCGTCCATGTTGGCGGCCAGGATGCGCTCGCTCAGCTCCAGCAGCCAGCGTGTGCGCATCGCTTCGGCGTAGGAATTGATCGTGCGCTCGTCGAACACGCCGTCGGCCAGCAGCACCGAGCGGCCCTCGGCATCGGCGTCCAGCGTGCGCAGCGTCTCGAAGACCGTGGCCGGCGGCTTGCCGAAGAGACGGTCGCGCTCGGCCTGGTCGTAGTGCTCGAAGACGTCCGCCTCGCTGCGGTAGGCGCGCGCGGTCTCCAGGTAGGCGCCTGGCTCGCCCGGCTTCTTGGAGAACTCGGCCTGCAGCTCGCCGGCGGAGCGGCCCGACTTCAGCGCATACGAGATGCCGTCCAGCATCGCCTGGTACATCGCCGCGATCGCCAGGTAGCTGTTGGTGTGCGGGTTCGGCGCCCGCACCTCGAAGCGCGTCGCCAGCGGGCTCTCGCGGTCGCGCACCAGGCCGGCGAGCACGCTGCGGTTGCGCGACGGCTCTTCGACCGTGTGGCCGACGGCCGCGACCGCGCAGACCGGCGCTTCGAAGCCGGGCTTCAGCCGGTTGAAAGCGTCGGTGGAGCAGGTGACGAAGGGGCTGACCACGTCCCAGCGGCGCAGCAGGCCCATCAGCGCGCCCCAGCCGATCGGGCTCAGGTAGTCGCGCCCCGGCTCGGCGGCGGTGAACAGGTTCTTGACCGAGCCGTCGCGCAGGCGCACGGCGATGCCGATATGCGTGTGCTCGCCGCTGCCGGCCACGCCCTCGATCGGCTTGGCCAGGAACGTCACCTCCAGGCCCACCGAGCGGAAAGCGCGGGCGATCAGGCTGCGGGCCAGCAGCTCGTTGTCGGCGGCTTCGAGGGCCGTGGCGAAGCGCCAGTCGATCTCGATCTGCTCCATCACGGCGATGCCGTGCGAGCCCGCCAGCCGCGCGTCGACGCCGCCGACCTCCTTGTGGCCCATCTCCGGCCGCAGGCCACAGGCCTCAAGCAGGGTCAGCGCCCGCTCGAGCCCCGTGCGCACGGCGCCCCGGGTCGGCTTCCAGTACTGCTCCTGCAGCGCCTGCGAGACGGCGAGCTGCTCGACCTCCTCGCGCGTGCCCGGCGTGCGCACCCAGAACTCGAGCTCCGTGGCGCTGGTAAGCAGCACGTCTGCGACCTCGCCGGGCTCGAAACCCAGCGCCCGCGCCGCCGCGGGATGCTGCGCGAACAGCGCCAGCAGCCGGCGCTCTGCCGAGGCCTCGGCCCGCGCCAGCACGGCACGGGCATCCACCCGCTTGCCGGCATGCTCCAAAGAGGCGGGGATCTTGACCGTGCCTACCGGCAGGCCCGTGGCCTCGTCGCGGTAGTCGTCGTTGTAATCCACGATCCAGCGGGCGGCGGGGTCGGCGATCAGATCGACCTTGCCGTCGTTCAGCGTGGCGATGCCGGGCAGCACCACGCTGGAGCCGTCGGTCTGCACGCCGCCCGCGAGCAAGGTCTCGGCGTCGGGCAGGAAGGTGGAAACGGGGATGCGCTCGTCGGTCTCGTTGCCGCCCAGGTCGACGCCGACCAGCGAAACGAAACGCACGTTGGGGTGGGCGGCGACGAACTGGCGCAGACCGGCAGCGCTGCGCTGCTCGGCCGCCAGCGCGAGCGGCAAGGTGGCAGAAATGTCGGGCATCAGGGATCCTCCTGCGGGATGAACCGCATGCCTACATACGCACCATACGATTTCGCCGGATATGGTCCCACCGCTGAGCGCCGGTGCGAGGGCGAAGGGTAGCGGGCAAAGTGGGCGCTTCACGCCTTGTCCTTCTCAGCCGGCTTCACGCGCGGGCAGGCGGCGGCTATGATCGAGGGACAAGGGCGCGTCGCGCGCCTGCATCGCCAACGCGACGACGGAGAGAAGCGGCGGAGCACAGCGCAGCCCAGAGAGCCGCCGATGCTGCAAATGCGGCCTGCGCTGCCCGCTCAAGACCCTCCCGAGCGCGGGGAAGAACGGGCGCCCTTCGCCCCCAAGCCCCGCCGGCCAGCCCCCGTTAGCAGGCATCAAGGCCGCGTCGTGCCGTCTGAGCACGGCAGCGCGCCGGAATGCGTTCCGGCCGGCGCGGCGAAGTGCGGTGGCACCACGGGCGCCCCCTCGTCCGCACGACGAGGGGGCGTTGCTGTTGTGCGCGCCGTGCCGCGCTGGAGGTGTCGCCGTGGAACGTATCTTCGCATCCGAACTGCCGAACCATGCCGGCGAGCGCGTGCGCCTGCAGGGCTGGCTGCACCGCCTGCGCCGCCTGAGCGAGGTGACATTCCTCGTGCTGCGCGATGCGAGCGGACTCGCCCAGGTCGTCGTCCACGACTCGGCGCTCGATGCGCGCCTGGCCGAACTGCACGCCGAGTCGGTGCTCGCGGTCGAAGGGCTGGCGGTGGCGATGCCGCAGGCGCCGGGCGGCGTCGAGCTGCACGAGCCGAGCGTGGAGCCGATCGCGCCCGCCGCCGAACCGCCGCCATTCGACCTCTTCCGCCCCGCGATCAAGGCGCTGCTGCCCACGATCCTCGACCACGCGCCGCTGAGCCTGCGCCACCCGGCGCACCGTGCCCGCTTCCGCCTCGCCGCAGCGGCAATGGAGGGCTTCCGCCAAACCCTGCGGGCGCGGCGCTTCGTCGAGATCCAGACGCCCAAGCTGGTCGGCTCCGCGACGGAGGGCGGCGCCAACGTCTTCCGCCTCGACTACTTCGGCCGGCCGGCATATCTGGCGCAGAGCCCGCAGTTCTACAAGCAGATCATGGTGGGCGTGTTCGAGCGCGTGTTCGAGGTGGGGCCGGTGTTCCGCGCGGAGCCCCACGACACGCCGCGCCACCTGAACGAGTACGTCTCGCTCGACGCCGAGCTGGGCTTCATCGCCGACCACACGAGCGTGATGGCCGTGCTCGGCGACGTGCTCCGCGGCATGCTGGCCGCCGTCGCGGCAGAGTGCGCCGTCGAACTCAGCCTGCTGCGCGTCGAGCTGCCGAGCGTGCCCGAGACGATTCCCGCGATCCACTTCGCCGAGGCGCAGGCGCTGCTGGCGCGCGAGAGCGGTGAAGATCCGCGTGGCGAGCCGGACCTGGCGCCGGCGCACGAGCGCTGGCTGGGCGAGTGGACGCGGCGCGAGCACGGCTCCGATTTCCTCTTCGTCGCGGGCTATCCCATGGTGAAGCGGCCGTTCTACACCCATCCGGATCCGGCGCGGCCCGCCTTCTCGAACAGCTTCGACCTGCTCTTCCGCGGGCTGGAGCTGGTAACCGGCGGCCAGCGCCTGCATCTGTATGCCGACTACCTGGCGGCGCTGGCGCGGAACGGCCTCGATCCGGCGGACTTCGCCGGCTATCTCGAAGCGTTTAAGCACGGCATGCCGCCGCACGGCGGCTTTGCCATCGGCCTGGAGCGCTTCGTCGGCCGGCTGATCGGCGCCGCCAATATTCGCGAGGCGACGCTGTTTCCGCGCGACCTCAGCCGCCTGGCGCCGTAACGGTTACGTAAAGATCGTGCTGTTGCCCGCCGATACTGATTCCGGGACTCAGGGGGATGAGTATCGCCGGGAGGGCAGGTTGAACGCACAGTCCGTCGATCCGTCGCCCGGCGAACACCTGGCCGCGGTCTCGCTCTGGAACGCGCTGGAGGTACACCGCCAGCCACACTTCGCCGGCGTGTTGCGCGCCACGGTGGCGACGGCGCGCCGGTTGGATGCGGCCTGCTATTTGCTGGCGCTGGTACGCGACACCACCAGCGACGAGTGGCGGCTGGCGGCGCTGCTCGACGCCTCGGCCCGGCCGTTGCCGCTCGATCAGCTTGGCGTGCCGCTCGCTTCCTTCCGCTTTACTCCGCCCGAAGCGCTCGCGCCGTATCCACTGGCGGCGACGCTGGGCCAGAGCTGGGGCGCCCGCACCTGCGCCGCGCTCGAAGTGCGCTGCGGCACCTCTGCCGCGCTGTGCATGCCGATCGACGGCTCGCGCGGCGTGCAGGGGGCGCTGATCGCGATGGTCGCCAGCGCCGAGCGGTCGGCGCTGCTGGAAGGCGTGCTGGCGCACGCGGCGGCCGCTGCCGGCCGGCACCTGGAGCGGCAGAACGCGCCGCTGGCCGAAGGCATGCTGGAACCGGCGGCCTTCAACGCCCGTGCCGGTGAAGAGGTCCATCGCGCGCGCCGCTACCGCCGGCCGCTAACGGTCGTCGTCTTCGACCTGAAGACGGCGACGGATCTGCCGCTGGCCGGTGAGATTCTCACGCACACGCTGCGCAGTTGCGACGTGCTGGGCAGGCTCGCCGGGCATCGGCCGCGCCTCGCCGCCGTCTTGCCAGAGACGAATCGCAAGGCGGCGCTCGGCTTCTTACGCCGCCTTGGCAACCGCGCCGCGACGATGGCGATCGGCACCGCGACCATGCCCGAAGAAGCTGTCACGCTCGACGATCTGCTCGAACGCGCGGAAGCGCGTGCGCAGGGCGAACGTGCGCCCGACGACGCCGATGCAAGCGGCGTGCACTGCCCCCTTTGCCTGCGCGTCTTCCCGCTCAACGCGCCCGAGGGCGCCTCAGCGGACGATCTGCATCGCGCGGCGCAGGCCGCGCAGGCACTGATCGAGGCAGACTGCCCGCAGCATCGGGAGTACGCCGGCCTGGCCGCTGTAGAGACGAAGACGCGGGGCGCAGTGTCGCTGGACGTGCTGCCGCCGGCCTCCGGACGTTCGCGACGGCGCGGCGGGCGGGGCCGTCTGTTCGCGGGCGCGGCGGTGATCGCCGCCCTCGCGTTTGCCGGCGTCCTTGCCTTCAGCCGTGGTTACGAGAGCCGGCGCGTGAACGGCAGCGACCGGGGCAGCAGTGCCGTCGGCACCGCCTTGCCGCCGACGCCCACGGCGGAAGCATCGGCGGGCGTACCCGGCGTCGCGGCGATCGTGCGTTCCACGCCGAACGCAGGAGCGGCGGCCTCGCCCGCGGCCACGGCGTCGCCGGCGGTCGGCGCCAGCCCGTCGCCGAGCCCCACGCCATCGCCCAGCCCAACGCCGAGTCCGTCGCCGTCACCGACCCCGCAGCCGACCGCCTCGCCCACGCCCGAGCCGACGCCGGCGCCGACCCCGCCGCCGCAGACCGCCGCGCCGATCGACAACGGCTGCCCGATCGACTTCCCCGTGAAGGTTACGATGCAGAACCGCGCATACGACGTCACCAGCAGCCGCTACACCGCGATGGTGCCCGTCACCTGCTACGTGAACGTCGCCGCGGCCAACGCCGCCGGCTATCAAACCGGCCGCTGAGCGGCGGCCGGAGCTCTCCGTGCGCGCAGGGCCGCGGGCCTGCCGCCCCGTCGCGTTCGGACTAAATCACGCCCAAAAACAGAAGAACGAGCAGAACCAGGCACCAAAAGACGATGCTGATGAGCAGGCCGATCACGAGACCGCGGATGGCGCGCGGGCGAGTATCGACAAGGTAGTCTGGCGATTCATGGCCGGCGGGAGCAGCCGGCGTGGTGGACACTCGCTCGCCGGCCCGTCTTGCCTCGCACACGCACCGAGTATGTCACTCGAACCTGTGCCGCAACAAGCCCATACCGCCGCGGCTCGGACGCCGGGGATGGTCGAATGGCGATGCGGGTCGGCGCCGTCGGATGGGCCGCTCAGGCGCTGCGAGCCACGGCAACGGCGGTCGGCGTGAGTGCCGGCTTGACGAGTTCCACCGGCGCGAGCTCGGGAAGCGTGAACGTGAATGCGGCGCCCTGACCGCTTCCGGGCTCCAACCAGATCTGCCCGCCCATCGTGTGCACCAGCCGCCTCACGATGAAGAGACCGAGGCCATGGCCGGCCGGGCGCTCGTCCGCGGCTCCACCCCGGTAGAAGCGATCGAACACGCGCGGCGCCACCTCGGCGGCGATCCCCGGACCGCTGTCGCGGACGGTGATGCGCACCTCGCCGTCGAACCGGCAGGCAGAGACGGAGATGCTGTCGTCTGGTGACGTGTGCTTAATCGCATTCGTCAGCAGGTTGCGCAGCACGGTCCGCAGCTTTGCGCCGTCGGCGAAGACGGTCAGGGCCGGATCGAGGCAGATGTGGATGCGCGAGCTGTCGGCAGCCGACAACGCCAGCTCGTCGATCAGCGCCGTACACCCCTGGCGCAGGTTTACCCGGTCACGTCGGCAGGTTTCGGGACGCGCCGAAGCCTGGTACGCGTCGAGCACATCGGCGGCAATCTTGTCGGTGCGCTCGACGAGACGCGCGACGTTGCCCATCAGATAGAGGCGTTCGTCGGTGGTGACGTCGTCTTCGATCGCGAGCTGGCTCGCCACGCGAAGCGCGGTCAGGGGCGAGCGGAGGTCGTGGGCCATCATCGCGGTAAGATCGAGCCCGCTCAGGTCGTCTTCCGGCGTGCCGCCCTTCGCGTGCCCCTCGGGCGCGAGGCTAACGGCAACGATGCCCGACTGACCCGGGGCTGCCACCGCCCAGACGCTGGCGGTGGACGTGGACTCGGCCAGAACAACGTCGACGAGGATGGTGTCCAGGGCGGTCACGATCGGACCTTCGCCGCGCAGCGCCCTATGCAGCACACAGTCGCATTCCTGCGGACCAGCGCAGAGCCTGAGGCCGATGAGGCTGGCGGCGACTCGTCCCAGCGCCCGCTCCGCGGCGGCGTTGACCACGATCACACGGGCGTAGCGATTCAGCAGCAGCAGCGGCGACGGGAGGTCGCGCAGCAGGCGACCGAACGGCAGCCCGATCTGGCTGACGAGATCCGTTGCCAGGGCGGCGCAGATCTCGGGGCGGCGGCGGGCCAGGCCCACACGCAGGGTCGCAAGATCGCGTTCAAAGGCGCTGGCTGAAGCGGTGGCGTTCGCCTTCACGACCACCAGACCGCGCGCCGGCTCCGTGGCGATCAGCGGGCCGGCCGCAATCATCGCGTCCGCGTTCAGGCCGGCGCCGACGTCTTGCCCAAACGCCTCGCGCTCAATTCCCAGGCCAGGCTGCCGCCACGAACCGTGCTTCAGAACCTCGGCAAGGAGCGGGCAGCGATCCAGCACGAGCCGCACATGTTCGGGCGGGGCCGCGACCCAGCCCTGCTCGGCCGATGCCGCGGCACGCAGGACCAGGGCGCGCTGGTCGTCGCTCAGGGTAAAGACGCGGACGCAGGCAAAGCTGCCGGTGGCCGCGATCTGGGCCGCAAGGGGATAGAGGACAGCGTCTGGGTCGGCGCCTTCGGCGCTGTATGAACTCTCGACGCCGCCTGGCGCGGTGGTCCGCCGGCGATGGAAGCGACGGGCGCGCCAGCCCTTCGCGGATGCCGGCATTCGACCGGCGATGCCTGCCGCTGCACCTGCGAGGACCGCAAGCAGCGTCAACGCCGGTGTCCAGGCAAGCAGGACGACGCAGGCGATGGCGACCACGGCAGCGAGGGTAAGCTCTGCGAGCACGAGCAACACGACCTCGGTTGGCCTGGGCCTCCGTGCCTTCGCGCGCGCAAGCACGCCGAAGACCGCAACGCCGGTGGCCAGGGCGATGATGCCGAGGCCAGCTACATCAAGTATCGATGGCCAACGCTGATGGGCGAGGTACAACGCGGCGATGGCGAGGACGGCAGCGATTGCGTCACCTGCGAGCAGCCGCACCGGACCCCACGCTCGGGCGAAACCGTGTTCGGCGGCGGCACGGCCTTCGGCCGAACCACCGCGGGCTGCTGGCTGCTGCAACATCCGCCCTCTACTCCAGGCCGCCCGACCACAGTGATCGTGCAGCGTGTCGCGCGATCCTACGGATCTGAAGCCAGCCGTCTCAACCTTTTCGTGCGATCTGACCGGGCATCGGGTGTAGAAATGGTGAAGGACCCGAGTTATCGTAACCCGGTGACGATCCGAGATTCACCACGGCGCGTCGTCCTTTTCGTGCACGAATGGGTATCGGGTGCGAGACAACGGCTAGCGAGTTGGACTATGATTGGCGCCGCTGGGATGTTCCGTTCGCCGGCAGACGCTCCCTGCGGAGCCAGGGGTACGGCGAGCGCCGCCCTGGCGATGCGACACTCCCCGAGCTGAGGAAGCCCTTGCCTGCACGGGAAGCGATCAGTGTCCTCATCGCCGATCCGAGCGCTATTCGGCGGCTGGCGATCGGCGACGTGCTGCGCCGGCACAAAGGGATCGTCCTCATCGGTGAAGCCGATGGTGAAGCGTCCGCATGCGCGATGTCCGCCGACCACCAGCCCGCCGTCTGCCTGGCCCACGCGGTGCTGCTGAGCACAAGCCCGGCCTGGCTCGATCGGCTACACTCGGCCGCGCCGTATACCACGGTGCTGGTGTATGGCGCGAACCCTGCGGCGGATACCGCCAGTGAGCTGCTTCGCGCCGGAGTTCGTGGCCTCATCGCGCCAGATACCACCGCGGCACAGTTCGTCCAGCTCCTGAGCGTCGTCGGCTCGCGCCAGGTCGAGAGACGCGGTCCCGGCAGCAACCTTGCTCTCCCAGTTCTGCTCACATCCGACGAAGGCGTTGCCCCGCCACGGGCTGCCGCCCCGGCTCGCTTGACAGGACATCAACTCGAGGTGCTCGACCTTGTGGCCGCCGGCCATTCGAATCGCGAGATCGCCTGGCGACTCGGCCGCTCCGAACACACCGTTCGGGCGCACCTGCGGACGGCCTACAGGCGCATCGGCGCACGGAACCGCGCCCAGGCGGTGAGCTGGCTGATCGGCGCCGGGCTGTATCAGGAGGAGCGTCCACCCGGCGGGATCGCGGATACCGACGTCGTGGAACTCCGGGAGGGGGGCTGATGAAGCAGGCGGGTGCGCTGCCGGATGCGGATCATCAGGGCGCGGCGGTACGGTTGCTGATCTCGACGCAGCACGTCCTCTTGGCGGAGGGTATCCGCTCGCTCGCTCACGAGCGGCCCGGCATCGTCACCCGGGTCGCCTGTGAGGAGCGGGCGCTGACCGATGCCCTGCAGTCCTGGGCGCCAACGGTCGTCCTCGTCGACGCGATCAGCCGCGTCCAGCGCATCGCGGACGCGACCATGCTCAATGGTGCGGGCAGCGAACCCGCCGTGGTCGTCCTCGCGCCGGATGAGCCGGTTCAGATCGAAGTCGCGCTGCTGGCCGGCGCCCGCGGGTTTATTCCGCACGGGGCCAGCGCCGGCTCGCTGTTTGCCTGCATTGAGGCGGTCTCGCGCGGGGAATGGGGACTGCCCCGCAACTTCGTCGGCGAACTGGTTGAGGAGTATCTCTCAAGGAGAAGCGATCGACCCGCGCTGGTCATGCCGCTCGAAGCGCGAGAACGGCAGATTCTGGAGCTGTTTGCGGGCGGCATGAGCGCCGCGAAGATCGGTGACTGTCTTTTTCTCTCCGAGAGTGCCATACGGACGGAACTGCGTATCCTGAAGCGCAAGTTCGGCGCGACCAGCAGGGCGCGGCTCGTGGCGCTTGCCCTGCGCAATGGCGTGGTTCCGCAGAGCGAACCGCCGGCCGCCGCGTGGGATCGGTCCGAAGCCGGCCCTGACGCGGCTGCGCTGTGATGCCCGCCGACGCGCGGGCCAAAGGGGCCGGTGCGGCGCTGAATACTCGACTCCCACGCTGCATTGAAACCTTTGCACCGGATCGTCCATCGTCCTGCACCCGCTCTGCGCCGGACTCAGGCTAGCCTCGGTTCGTGCTCCTGGAGTCCCCGGCGAGAAGCCGCATCGCGGCGACGATCGCTTCGCTGCAGGACTCCAGGAGCGTCTATGCGAGCGTGCAAACACGGCTCGACCCTGCCCGACCGCAGCCGCCGGAGGTCATGGTGCTGAAGGAGTGCCGCATCCTGAGCGTGGGTATCGACCGGGTTACGCTGCCCGAGGCGGCAGCGCGGTTGGAGGCGCTCGTCACTGCCGGCGGCTCGCATCAGGTCGTCACGGTGAACCTCGACTTCCTGCGCCTGGCACAGCGGGACGCCGAGTTTCGGCGCGTGCTCAACGCCGCGGCCCTCGCCGTCGCCGACGGTGCACCGCTGGTCTGGGCTTCACGGCTGGCCGGAACTCCCCTGCCGGCGCGGGTGACGGGCGTCGAGCTCGTCGAGCAGGCGGCGGGCCTGGCGGCACGGCGTGGCTGGAGCATCTATCTGCTTGGCGCCGCGCCAGGGGTAGCCGCGGAGGCGGCCGCGGCACTGCGGCGCCGGCACGCAGGACTGCGCATTGCGGGAGCCTACGCTCCTCCCTTCGGCCCGCTCGGCGCCGACGAAGAGCAGAGGATCGTTGGCCAGATCGCCGCGGCTCGGCCCGCGTTTCTCTTTGTGGCGTTCGGTGCGCCGCGACAGGACCTCTGGATCGACCGGCATCTGCACGAGCTTGGCGTGCCGGTTTGTATGGGGGTTGGCGGGACGTTCGATCTGCTCGGCGGCCGCCTCGCCCGGGCTCCAGGCTGGATGCAGCGCGTGGGCCTCGAGTGGCTGTACCGGCTGCAGCAGGAGCCGCGACGGTTGTGGCGGCGGTACCTGCTCAACGATCTTCCCTTCTTCGCCAGGCTCCTCTGGACGTTTCGACCGTCACGGTTGATCCGCCGGGGTGAGACCGACGCCCTCCGCCAGTGATGGCGGACGCACACGCTCCTCATCGACGCGCGCCGGTGCAGGAAAACGTGGCCGTTCGGCCGGCCGGTTCGCGCCGGACTCGGCGCCGCTTCCGCGCTCGCACCACCGTAACCGGCTCAGGGTGGCGCGGCCGTCGACGTGCGGGTCGAGCTCCCGCTCTGGTGAACCGTCGCCCTCTGGATCTTCGCGGTGGGACGAGTGACCACCGCCCCGCCCGCGTGGCGGAGCATGCTCGCGCCGCGGCGCTGCATGAGGGTCCTCCGCGAAAAGTGCTTACCATGGCGGGGGCAGGTGTGGGGAATCTGCCCGCGGCCGGCGCGGAAGCGGCCAACAAGTTTCACGGGGAAGCGGCTTCCGGATTATGCGCGAATCCAAACGGTTGACACCAGGGCTGCGGGCAGGAAGCGCGGGCTTGCTGCTCTTTGCGGCCTGGACGCTAATCGTCCGTCTCGGTCTCTCAGATCTGGTATCGAATCCGCTCGATCATACCATTCGAGCGGCGCACAGCGCGTGGCTGCTGCGGCTCGACCGCGTTCTGGCGCTCCCCGGCACGCCGGTCCTGTCGGCCGCGGTAGTGCTGGTGATCTGCGCGGCCACCGCGCAGCACAACCCCTGGCGAGCCGCCGGTATCCTCGCAGCGTTCGCGGTCGGATTGCTGATCGAGGCCGCACTGAAACAGTGGCTGTTCTATCCCTCCACCGGGTCCTATCCCAGCGGCCACGCCCTGCGCGCGCTGTTTCTCGCCGGCGTGAGCGCGCCAGTGGTGAAACGGCGGTCCCTGCGGCTCGGCCTGTTTGCGCTGGCGCTGGCGGTTGGCGTAAGCCGTGTCTCAGTGGGCGACCACTACAGCGACGAGGTGATCGGCGCCTGGCTGCTGGGCTGGTCGCTTGCCGTGGTCGCCCTTGCCCGGCTCCTGCCTGGGCCGGCGGCCGCCTTGCCGCCCGCTCCGGCCAGCGATCGCGAGACGGCAGCGACACGCTGAGGGGCCCCAATTCCGCTGTCACAGAGCTGACGCCACACGGTGGCATGTCCTCGTGGCCCGTTCCGGCCTCATGCGCCCGGTGGCGGCGCGAGCGTGCGTCGCAAGCCTGAGGCATGAATCGCGGTTGAGGCTGCAGGAATCGCTCGCGGCTTCGATCATTACCCTGGGCAGGCACCACCGCGCGGGCTGCTGCGCCATCCCGGCGCCGTGGCTCGCCTGGAACTCGCTGGCTGCCGAGGCAGGCGTGGGCAGGGAAGTCGTACGACTTCCCAACCGGATCTCTACCCGCTGCCCACCCATAAGGCTGGCCGGGGGGCAGGCCGGTGTCATACAACAGATGCGAGCGTAACCGGGTTACGCACCGGTCACAGTAGAGTTGCTGAATGGTTTGCGGGCAGACGCCGGAGCGGCCGATCGCTGCGCGGGGTGATCCGTTCACCGATGCCATCGGCGGGCTTCGGCGGCCCACTGCACATTGACCGGCGGCAGGCGGCGAATCGGGATCAGCCCGCGTCTGGAGCCGGGAAAGCCGCAGCCCCGCACGGCATAGGGGGCATAGGGACGGAGTGGCAGGGATGACGATTCTTGTTGCCGAAGACGATGTTGATCTCCTCGATATCCTTTGTTTCGCTATTCGCCGAGCCGGCCACGATGTTGTCGCCGCACGCGACGGAGCCGCGGCTTTGGAGCTGTTCAGGCGGAAGGAACCGCAACTCGTGTTGCTTGATGTGCAGATGCCGCGCATGGACGGCTGGGAGGTTTGTAAGGCGATCCGGGACGAGTCATCAACGCCGATCATCATGCTGACCGCCCGCTCGGCCGATGAGGATGTCGTGCGAGGGCTCCAGTTGGGAGCCGACGACTACATCTGCAAACCGTTCAGCCCGACGCAACTGCTCGCGCGCGTGCAGGCCGTTCTGCGACGGACGAACGAGAATCCGACGCAACCGCGCCTGGGATGGCAGACGATCAGCGCGGGCGATCTGCGCCTCGATCCGCAGTGGCGCCGCGTAACGCGCTCGGGGCACGACATCCATCTGACGCCGATCGAGTTCAAGTTGCTGTACGAACTTGTGCTGCACGAGGGCCAGGTCTTGCCGCACCAGACACTCACCGACCGCGTGTGGGGGTACGAAGGCGTCGATGACGCGAGCTTGTTGAAGGGGCACATCCGCAATATGCGGCGGAAACTCGAGGATGACTCCGCTTCGTCCGGCTACATCCAGACCGTCGCCGGCGTGGGTTATACCTTCCGCCGCAAACCCGAGTCGTCTGAAACTCGGGCGCTGCCGTGAGGCGCGGGCGGCAGTGCTCGCCTGAGCGAGACGGCTGTCTCATGGCTGGCGTCGGCTTGTCTCGCTGACCCGACGCCCGCGACGCCGTAGCGCTGCACAACCTGGACGCTCGATGCGAGCGACTGCCGATGCTGTCCTCACCGATCCCGGCCTCCGCTTCGACCGGGAGCAACCATCTGCTCGCCCCGGGTTGCGGCAGTGGCGGCTTCGTGGAATCTGCCTGCACGGACCGGCAAATGCTGCCGTGTGAGCAACCACCCGCGGCGCCGATTACCCGACCGGGCGTGTTCGCGGCGTTCAGGGACTTCTTCCCACGCCGCCATGCGCCGGGCGCGCGTTGCAGCTCAGCACGGAGCAGTGCGCGGCGGTGGTCCGGTGGACGTCCCACAGGCGGCCACCGATCGCCATACGGTCTCGCCGGAGGCGGCTGAAGGGGTATGCAGACCGTTCCCCGACACAAGGCCTGGCACGCGCTGCAGGTCTACACGATCCGCTTCCTCCCTCTGCCGTTGCGGGTGAAGGAACGGCTGGTCTGGCTCCTCTCCCCGCGCTACCGCCTGGGTGTGCATGCCGTGGTCACGGATGCGGCCGGCCGGGTGCTCACCCTGCACTCGAGCTACTCGGGCCGCTGGCAGCTGCCCGGCGGAACCGTGGACTTCGGCGAGAGCTTCGACACGGCAATGCGTCGAGAGGGTTTCGAGGAGCTCGGCCTCGCCTTCGCCGCGCTAGAGCGGGTGGGCACCTGCAGCGATGCCACGGGCCGCCAACTGCATGCGATCTATCGCGCTGTACTCATGCCCGGGTCGATTCAGCTCAGCGTCGAGCACCGCCGCTGGCGATTTCAGCAGGCGAGCAAACTGTCGCCGTTCTATCGGGCCATCGTTTGCCAGGCGCTCGATCCGACTGGCGGTGAGGTGCGCTTGCCCGGCTGAGCCCCGCGGGGATTGCTGCGGCGGCACGCTGGCGCCTGGAGCGCCGGAGTTGGCTGGGCATCACCAGCCACCGAAGCGGTCGGCCGGCGATCGGCGACCAGCGCGTCGGTACACCGCGACCGTTCGCAACTGTCGCGCGCCAGATCCGCACCTGGCTTTCACCGAATGCCGTCTTGCTCGTTCCGCCGTCGCGCCCTATGCTCTCGCCAAACCGTTATATCCTAACAGCCGCTTCGCAACGTCGAATTGATATGCCGTCGCGTTTCGAAGTGATGCAGAGAGGGAACCCGCCGTGCCGAGCGTACCGCATATCTCGGACGCCCTCTGGGATCGTCTTCGCCCAATTATCGCCGGAGGCGACCCAGCCACGGTGATGGATCTCGGCGTCGGTCGATCGCTCGTGGATGCGGTGCTCTACCGGGCGATCACCGGCGATGCATGGCTGGATCTTCCCAGCGAACTGCCGCACGACGACCGGGCATGGCAAACCTACGAGCGCTGGAAGCGGAGCGGCGTTCTTCACCAGTTGTCTGCCACGCTGCACGTCGATCTGGATGATGCGACGATTGTGCCCGCGGTCGAAGGGGTCCGAGGCGGCTAGCGCCCGGGCAGCGGCGCCGCCCGGCGATCCCGTTCTGCCACATCCGGCCCAGAACGAGGGGCAGCGCCTGGGTCGTAACTTTGGCAATATCCGCTGAACGGCGCCGATCATCCTCCCACCGAGGCGACCTTCCGAACGGCCAGCCCTTGCCGGCGCCGCGAACGTCGAACCGGCCGGCCAGGGCGCACCGTGCCACCTGTCTGCGCGCCGGAGTCGAGCTTCGGCCTCGCTCGAACCTTCAGATCCAGCGACGCCTGCGTCCTTCGCGCCTGGCCGAGAGTGCGCTGAGGGCCAGCGCCGGCCTCCACGGCCCGCGGCCGGCCGAATGCGGTTCAATGCCGGCCCGCTCTCGCCAGCGCCGTTTTCTCCACCAAGTCTTCACGGCCGCCCCACCCGAACGGCGATGCCCTTAGCCATACCGTAACCATTGGAGCCGGCGCACCGCTTCTGTCTACCACGGTCGCCGGCTGCCGGCACCGGCGCTGCGTTGACGGAGAGCAACCCATGAAGGTCCTGTTTGCCAGTGGCGACACGGCACTGCGGGGCATCGCAGGCTACGGCCTGGAGTGGCTTGGGCACGAGGTGCAGACCGCCGCCGATGGCGTTGACGCGCTCATGCTCTGGCTGAACGGCCGCCACGATGTGGCGCTGCTCGACGGGGACCTGCCCACGCTGAGCGGTTTCGATGTATGCCGGCTGATCCGCCTGAGCTCGGCGATTCCCGTCGTCTTGTTCCTTCGTCCCCTGGATGAGCAAGAGTTGATTCGCGGCTATGAAAGCGGGGCCGACGACTGCATCATTAAGCCATTTGGTATTCGGCAGTTGCAGCTGCGAATCGAGGCGCTGCTGCGGCGAAGCGTGCAGTCGCCGTCCACACCACGGAGACACGACAGCGTCCAGGTCATCTTCGGCGACCTGGTGCTCGATCGCCCGCGGATGTCCGTTCAGAAGAACCACCAACCGCTGACTCTGACGCGAACAGAGTTTCGTATCCTCGAATACCTCATGGAGCGCGCTGAGACCATCGCGCCCGCCGACGAGCTCGCACGATACGCGCTGGCAGACTCATCGGCCAGCGAACGCCGTAGCTTAAAAGTGCACATTTCGCGCCTCCGTCACAAGTTATCGGTGGTTGGTGGAACACTCATCGAGATTCGATCGTTTCCGCGCTACGGCTACGGATTAATGAACAGACAAGTGATCCGACCAGCCGAACAACGAGACGTGGAGATGCACCGTTCGCCGGAAATAGACAGGAAGTCGATGGCGGGGCTGGACGGTGCGGTGGTGGTTGATTTGCAGCCTCTGGGGAGAGCGAAACCATGACTCGTATCTGTGTTATTGGGGCGGGATACGTCGGCCTTGTCACCGGCGCCTGTCTGGCTGAACGGGGACACGACGTCGTCTGCCTGGACACCGATACCGCCAAGGTCCAGCAGCTCCGGGCCGGCGATTCGCCGTTCTACGAACCTGGTTTGGACGAGCTGCTCGTGCAGGTGCGTTCCAGCGGTCGCATCCGCTTTACGCATAATTATGCCGACGCCATCCCCGGTGCGGAGGCAGTGTTCATCGCCGTCAATACGCCATCAAGCGCCGAAGGCCAGGCAGACTTGATGGCAGTGAGGGCTGCGGCACGCGACCTGGGGCCACTGCTGAGTGCTGATACGGTCATCGTCAACAAGAGCACCGTGCCGATCGGCACCGGCGATCTCGTAGCGTTCCTGATCGCTCAGTGCACTCGTGTTCCATTCAGCGTGGTGTCGAATCCAGAATTCCTGCGCGAAGGCTCCGCCGTACACGATTTCCGCCATCCGGATCGACTCGTGCTGGGCTCGCGCGATCCTGAGGCGGCTCGGCGTGTCGCCGCGCTCTACGGTCCGCTGGACTGCCCGATACTGATCACGGACATTCGCACCGCAGAAATGATCAAATACGCTTCGAACGCGTATCTTGCTACCCGTATCTCCTTCATCAATGAGATTGCCGCCGTTTGTGAACGACTCGGTGCGGATGTCACCGAGGTCGCGCGGGGAATGGGCTATGATCAGCGGATCGGCCCCCAGTTCCTCAACGCCGGCATCGGTTGGGGCGGCTCCTGCTTTCCGAAGGACGTGCGCGCACTTATCCACATGGCGGCGGCAAGCGGATCGCATCCGCAACTGTTGCGCGCGGTGGTGGAGATCAACCATGACCAGCGTTTGGGCGTGATCCAGAAGCTGAAGCACTATCTCGGTTCGCTGGAGGGGCGGACGATCACGCTGCTCGGGCTCTCATTCAAACCGAACACCGATGACCTCCGCAACGCACCCTCCGTCGACCTGATCGAGCTGCTGCGCCAGGAGGGGTGCCACATTCGCGCCTACGATCCGGTGGCGCTGGAGCGGGCCCGCCGGGAGTTGCCCGACATCGAGCTTTGCGCCGACGCCTACGCGGGAGCGCGGGACGCGGATGCCTTGGTGCTCGTCACCGAGTGGGAGGAGTTTCGGCGGCTCAACTTCGGCACGCTGCGCCGGTTGATGCGCTCGCCGCTGGTGATAGACGGACGCAATCTCTTCGAGCCGACGGTGATGCGGCAGAGCGGCTTCACGTACGCCGGGATCGGGCGCCCGGCAGCGCTGGCCGTGGAGGAGCGGGCCGACGAATTCGCCTACGGCGGGCGGCCGAACGCAAGCGAGCCGACGTTCGCCTCGATGCCCGCCTAACGGCGGCACGGTGCGCACGCGGCACGTTCGCCGGGATGGGTCCTGAAGTGAGGCTGGCGCCAGCGCTGATGGGCAGAAAGCGATGGATCATCGGTCCGCGACACCCCTGGGTGTGGCCGGCGGTGAAGTGGGGATGAGGTAGCAGGCGATGGCGATCCGACTGGGGACAGCAACCACGGATGGCGAAGCGGTATCCCGCGACACGCCGGCCGAGGTTCCGCAACTGTGCCACGCGGCGAGTTGGAATGGGTGGCAGCGTCCGGCCAAGCGAGCGATGGATGTCGTCGGCGCGTCGATCCTGCTGATCGTGCTGGCGCCGCTGCTGTTGGCCATCGCTCTGGCGATCAAGCTGGACAGCCGCGGCCCGATCCTCTTTCGCCAAACGCGGCTGGGCAAGGATGGTCGTTTCTTCAGCTTTCTGAAGTTTCGCAGCATGGTGGCCGACGCCGAAGCGCGCCAGGCAGAACTGGACGCCCTGAACGAGGCGGATGGCCCGATCTTCAAGATGAAACACGATCCGCGCCTGACGCGGGTCGGACGGTTCATCCGCAAGACGAGCCTGGACGAGCTGCCCCAACTGTGGAATGTCCTGCGTGGCGAGATGAGCCTGGTTGGGCCTCGGCCGCCGGTGCCGAAGGAAGCGGCGCGCTACGAAGCCTGGCAACACGGCCGCCTGGCGGTGAAGCCGGGCATGACCGGTCTCTGGCAGGTGAGCGGCCGCAGCAACGTGCGCTTCTCAGAGATGGTCAAGCTGGATTTTCAGTACATCGAGCGGTGGTCGCTCTGGCTGGATCTGAAGATCCTGCTGCTCACGGTGGTCGCGGTTATCCGCACCGACGGCGCCTACTGAATCGGCGTCCGGCCATCGATACCGGTGACGGTGAGCGTGGGGAACTGGACCACGCCGCGGGGGAAAAGGATATGGCTTCACGATCGGCATCTGCAGCGCTACCCCGCTCGAAGAGCAATGCAGCCGCATCGGTGGAGGTGCCACGCGTGACGACGGTACTGGGCAGCCCGGAACGAGTGACGAGCGAGCCGGCGCAGGGCGTGGGCGTGGCCGTTGTGGGCGCCGGCTACTGGGGTCCCAACCTCATCAGGAACTTTGCCCAGCTCGGCGATGCGCGCGTTGTCGCCGTGTGCGATCAGCAGCCGCAGCGGCTGCAAACGATCGCCCGCCGCTATCCGAGCGTCGCGCTGACGACCGATTTCAGCGACATGCTTGCCGATCCGGCGGTTGAGGCCGTCGCGATCGCGACCCCTGTTTCATCGCATGCAACCCTGGCCCGCCAGGCATTGCTGGCCGGAAAGCACGTCCTCATTGAAAAGCCGATGACCGCATCGGTGGCAGACGCGGAGATGCTGGTCGACCTGGCCTGCCAAAGGCGTCTGACACTCATGGTCGATCACACGTTTATCTATACCGGAGCCGTGCAGCGTATCAAGCAACTGGTCGCCACGGAAGAACTGGGAGATCTCTACTATTACGACTCGGTTCGGGTGAGCCTCGGAGCTTTTCAACAAGACGTCAGCGTCGTGTGGGATCTGGCGGCTCATGATCTATCCATTATCGACTACATTGTCCCGGCCAAGGCACAACGAATCAGCGCTCTCGCCGCTGCGCACTTTCCGGGAGGCGTTGCCGATGTGGCCTATCTCACACTGCAGTTCGACAACAACCTGATCGCCCACTTTCATGTCAATTGGCTCTCTCCAGTAAAGGTGCGGCAGGTGCTGATCGGCGGCAATCGCCGCATGGTGCTGTACGACGACATCGAACCCACGGAAAAAGTGAAGGTGTACGACCGCGGCGTGCTGTGGACGAACGATCCCTCGGACCTGCGCCGCACGGTGAACGTGGCCTACCGCCTGGGCGACATGTACGCGCCACGGCTCGACCAGACCGAGGCGCTTGAGGTCGAGTGCGCCCACTTCATCGATTGCGTGCGCAGCGGATCGACGCCCCAGAGCGACGGCGAAGCCGGTCTCCGCGTGGTCCGGCTGCTGGCGGCAGCCGAGCAATCGCTGCGAGACGACGGGCGGCCGCAGGTCCTCTCCCGTTGATCGCCGCGAGCACAAAGGCGCCGGCGGTTCGCGGCGCGGTGCGGACCGTTCAAGAATCCAAGGAAACAAGCGATGGGTGATCTGACTGGCGTGCGGGCTCTGGTTACCGGTGGCGCCGGGCTGGTGGGTTCTTACATCACCGATCAGTTGTTGGCGGCCGGCGCTTCGCGGGTTGTCGTCGTGGATGACTTCGTCCGCGGTCGCTGGGAGAACCTTGACGCGGCGATCGCCGGCGGGCGCGTCACCGTGCTGCAGGGCGACATTTGCGACCGCGAGCTGATCTTCGAGGCAACCCGCGAGGTTGACCTCATCTTCCACCAGGCGGCGCTGCGCATTACGCACTGCGCCGAGGAACCGGTGCGGGCGATCCAGGTGATGGTTCACGGGCTGCAGAACGTGCTCGACGCGGCACGAGAGTCGCGGGTGCAGAAGATCCTTGCGGCTTCAAGCGCCTCCGTCTACGGCGAGGCGAGCTACCTACCCATGGATGAGATCCACCCGTTCAACAACCGCACGCTCTACGGCGCCGCCAAGATCGCCAACGAGCAACTGCTGCGGGCCTATTACGAGATGTATGCGCTCGACTACGTGGCTCTGCGCCCGTTCAACGTGTACGGCCCCCGGATGGACATCTACGGCGTCTACACCGAGGTGATGATCCGCTGGCTCGAACGGCTTTCCCGCGGCGAGCGGCCGGTGATCTTCGGCGATGGCACCCAGACCATGGACTTCGTGCACGTGGAGGACGTGGCGCGCGCGTACCTGCTCGCGGCAGTTTCCCCGGCAAGCGACGTCGTGCTGAATGTTGGCTCCGGCACGGAGACCAGTCTCCGCGCCCTGTGTGGCTTGCTCTGCGAGGCGATGGAACGGCCGGAGATAGAGCCGGAGTTCCAGGCGCCGCGGAAGGTGAACCCGGTCAGCCGCAGACAGGCGTCGGTCTCGCTGGCGCACGAGCGCATCGGCTTCGAGACGAGTATCGGCCTGCGTGAGGGACTGCGCTCGCTTGTCCATTGGTTCGAGGGCATTGCGCCCGGCGCCCTGGCGGCCGTGCCATGATCCCCATCACCCGGCCATGGGTCGGCGAGGAAGAAGCGGCGGCGGCGGCCGAGGTTGTGCGTTCGGGCTGGCTTTCGCAGGGCCCCCGCGTGCAGGCCTTCGAAGTGGAGTTGGCGCGCTATGTCGGCGCGCGGTGCGCGGTGGCAACCAGCAACTGCACGACAGCCCTGCACCTGGCCCTGCTCGCGGCCGGCGTGCGTCCCGGCGACGAGGTGATCTGCCCCTCCTTCAGCTTCATCGCCACCGCCAATGCGATTGTTCATGCCGGCGCAACGCCGGTCTTTGTCGACATCGATCCGGCAACGTACACCGTCGATCCCGGGCAGCTGGAAGCGGCGATCACCGCCCGAACCGCGGCGCTCATGCCGGTGGATCAGATCGGGCTGGCGGCCGATATGGCCGCGATCCGCGAGATCGCGGAACGCCACGGTCTGCCGATCGTGGAGGATGCGGCGCCCGCGCTTGGTGCGACGGTGGGAGAAGCGCGGGTCGGGAGCCTCGCGTCGTTCACCTGCTTCAGTTTTCACCCGCGCAAGAGCATCACCACGGGCGAGGGCGGCGTGATCACGACCGACAACACCGAGGCCGCGGATCGCCTGCGTCGCCTGCGCTCGCACGCGGCCTCGACCTCCGACCTGGCCCGCCACCGGTCCGGCAGCATTGAGCTGGAGACGTACGAGGAGCTGGGTTTCAACTGCCGGATGACCGACATGCAGGCCGCGGTCGGGCTGGTGCAGTTACAGAAGCTGGAGCAGATCCTCGGCGAGCGCCGGCGGCTGGCCGAACGCTACCGCGCCGCCTTCGCCGGCGAAGCGCGGCTCGAGACCCCGGCTGAGCCGGCGGACCGGCGGCACACGTATCAATCGTATTGCGTGCGCCTGCGCGGCGGCCGGCCGCGCGCGCGGATCATGACAGAGCTGGCCGGCAAGGGCATCGCCACGCGCCGCGGCGTCATGGCGATTCACCTCGAACCGTACTACCGCCAACAAACGCCCGATCTGTGCCTGCCGGAGACGGAACGCGCGGCGGCGGAAACGCTCTTGCTCCCCCTCTACGTCGGCATGACCGGGGACGAACAGGACGCGGTCGTGGCAGCGTTACGCACGGCGCTGCGCTGATAGCCGGAGAGCAGGCATGTCGACCAGGTTAGTGCTCAAGCGGCTCACGCGACGGACAGGGCTCCGTCGCCACCATGTCGCGGCCGCGCGGATGTGCTGTGAACGGGCGCTGCTGGCGGCGGTGCCCCGCTCCCGGACGGCCGCGAGTGGGCGCATCCTCTGCTATCACTCGGTCGGGACGCCCGCCTGGGGTGTGAACGATGTCAGCCCGCGCCGCTTCGCGCAGCACCTGCACTGGCTGCTCGACGCCGGCTGCCGCATCGTGCCCGCCGAGGCGATCGCGCGCGGCCAGGCGGGCCCGCGCGACGTGGCGCTTACCTTCGACGACAACCTGGCGAGCGTCGAGCGCAACGCCGCACCGCTGCTCGCGAGCGTGCGCGTTCCCTGGACCCTCTTCGTCGTCACGGACTGGGCAGAGGGAAGGCATGACTTTGAGCGCGGCACCTTCCTCGACTGGGCCGCGATCGAGCGGTTGGCGGGGCAGGGGGCCGCGATCGGCAGCCATTCGGTGACGCACCCGAACTTCGGCCGGCTCGACGAACACCGCACGGTCGTTGAGCTGGAGCAGTCGCGGCAGGTGATCGAGCAGCGGCTCGGCATCGTGCCGCAAAGCTTCGCTATCCCGCTTGGACAGTCTGACAACTGGAACGCCACGGCACAGGCCACAGCGGAGGCGGCCGGCTACGAGCTGGTGTACGCCCAGGCCGGGGAGACACGCCCGGCCGGCACGGTCGCCCGCACGTTCATCACGCGCTTTGACGGCAAACGTCTGTTCAATGCCGCGCTGCGAGGCGCGTTCGACACGTGGGAGGAGTGGGTGTGAGCCTGCCGGCGCCACCACTGGTCTCGGTAATCGTACCGACCCGCGACCGCCCGGCGCTGCTGCGCGAAGCGCTGGGCAGCATTCGCGCCCTGGAGGGACCGGATCTGGCGCTTGAAGTTATCGTCGCGGACAACGGCGCGAATCCGGAGACGGGCGCGGTCGCTCGCGAATTCGGCGCCCGCTGCGTGCGCGCGGAACGCCTGGGAGCAAGCGCGGCGCGCAACGCCGGCCTGCGTGCCGCCAGCGGCGAATTCCTCGCCTTCCTCGACGACGACGACGTCTGGCTGGCTGAACACCTGCGGCCCCAGCTGGCGCTGCTCTCGCGGCGGCCAGAGCTCGCCGCCGTGCTGGGCCAGGCCCAGTGCACTGACGAGCAGCGAACACCGCTCTACGGCCCGGGGCCGGTGCGGCTTGCGGGCGACGGCGACGTGCTGCACGACCTGTTCGCGCAGATGCCGCAAATCGGTGCGCTCGTGGCACGTGCTTCCGTGCGCGAGACGGTCGGCGAGCTCGATGAGACGTTGCTGAGCGACGAGGATTGGGACTGGCAGCTCCGCATCGCCTTGAAGCACCTGGTTGGCTTTGTGCCGGTGCCCTGCGTGCTCTTCCGCCAGCGGCCGGTCACGGCCGACGACGATCTGCGCTGGCGGCGCTGGCCGTACACACGGCGGGTCTTTCTCAACAACGTGCGCCGGGCGAGTAGCCGCCGGCCCTCGCTCCCGTACCTGGCGCGCTGCTACCTGCGGCACTGCGGTTGGTACTATGGCATCTCTCTGTGGAGCGCCCTGGAACACGCGCATGCGAACGAACGACGCGCTGCCGCACGGGAGCTGACGCGGGCGCTGCGTATTGCGCCGCTCCACGCCCTGCGCGATCTGCCACGTCCCGGTGCCCTGTGGTCGACGTTTGGCGCGCTGATAAAGCGACCGCGGCGGCGGACAGCGGCGGCCGAGTGAGCCTGCCGCCGCGCTGACGCGGCTCGGCCGGAGGAGTCTGTGGAAGAGACCATGGTCCATGCAACGGCGCTGGTGGAATCGGAGTACATCGGCGCCGGCACGCGCGTCTGGGCGTTCGTTCACGTACTCCCGGGTGCGCGGATCGGCCGCAACTGCAACATCGGCGACCACACCTTCATCGAGGGCGGCAGCCGCATCGGCGACGGCGTCACGGTGAAGAACGGCTGCCTGATCTGGGACGGCGTGACGATCGGCGACGGCGCGTTCATCGGCCCGGGCGTCACCTTCACCAACGATCGCCGCCCGCGCTCCGCCCGCACGGAGGCTGTCACCGCCGTCGCGCCGCAGCGCGACTGGTTGGTATCGACCATCGTTGAGGCGGGCGCTTCGCTCGGCGCCCGCGCCGTTGTCGTCGCCGGCGTCCGGATCGGCGCCTTCGCGATGGTTGGCGCGGGCGCCGTGGTCACACGCGATGTTCCAGCGCACGCGCTGGTCTACGGCAATCCGGCGCGGCGGCGAGGCTGGGTCTGCCGCTGCGGGCAGTCGCTCGCGCTTGCGCACGATCGGGCTGCCTGTGCCGCCTGCGGTCTGCGCTACCGGTTGAGCGCTGCCGGGCTTGCCTGCGAGTCCGAGAGCGAGGTAACGGCGTGATGGAGCGGATCCCCTTCGTGGATCTCGCGGCGCAGCAGCGGCGCATCGCCGCGGAAGTCGAGCACGCGATCGCCGCGGTGCTGAGCCGCTGCGACTTCGTGCTCGGCCAGGACGTCGGCGCCTTCGAGGCCGAGTTCGCGCGGTACCTCGATGTGGGGCACGCCGTTGGCGTCAGTAACGGCCTGGACGCCCTGCGGCTGGCTTTGCTGGCGCTCGACATCGGGCCGGGCGACGAGGTGATCGTGCCGGCGAATACCTACATCGCCACGGCGCTCGCGGTCAGTTCCGTCGGCGCGCGCCCGGTGCTGATCGACTGCGAACCCGGAACCTACACGCTCGACCCGCGGCTGTTGCCGGCGGCATTGACGCCGCGCACGCGGGCGATCATCCCCGTGCACCTCGCCGGCCAGGCAGCCGACATGGACCCGATTCTCGGCATCGCCCGTAGCGCCGGTGTCGCGGTGATCGAGGACGCTGCCCAGGCGCACGGCACGCGGTATCAGGGGCGTGGCTGCGGGTCGCTGGGAGATATCGGCTGTTTCAGCTTCTACCCGAGCAAGAACCTGGGCGCCTACGGCGACGGCGGGGCGGTGACGACCGGCGATGCGTACCTGGCAGAGCGAATTCGCCGGCTGCGCGACAACGGCCAAACGGCGAAGTACGTCCATGTCGAACCGGGTCTGAATGCCCGGCTCGATACACTGCAGGCCGCCATCCTGCGGGTGAAGCTGCCCCATCTGGACGCCTGGAACGGCGAGCGCGCCGCGCACGCCGCCGCGTACCGCCGGCAGCTCGCCGATGTCGGCGACCTTGCGCTGCCGGTCTGCGCGACGTGGTCGACGCATATCTACCACCTGTTCATCGTGGAAACGGAGCGGCGCGACGCGTTGCAGCAACACCTGACCGACGCCGGCATCGCGACGGGCATTCACTATCCCGTGCCCATCCACCTCCAGGAGGCGTACGCGGCGCTTGGCGGCCATGCCGGCGACTTCCCGAACGCCGAGCGTGCTGCCCGGCGCATGCTCTCGCTGCCGATGTATCCCGAACTGAGCGACGCGCAGATCGCGCGCACCTGCGCGGCCGTGCGCTCCTTCTTCGAGACGGCGGCGCAGCCGGAAGCGGCGCGGCGCCCGCACGGCCAGGAGGGCGCCGCACCGCGCCGGCCATCCTCCCTGCCCGCTCGGGTGTGAGCTTGGAGCGAAACGCATGTGGCGACGGCTGCGGCAGCTTTGGGCCTACATCCGCCGGAACGACCTGACGGGCATGGACGACATCGTCGCATGAGCCCGCATTGGCCGCAGCGCGCCCGATCGCGCCGTGGCCCGAACCACCCCGGCGCGGCTCAGGTGCCTTCACGCGTGCCAGCCATCAGTTCCCAGCCTCTCCACTCGAACCGCACGCACGGCGCACCAGTTCCGTGCACCGCAATGGATAAGGTGAGTGACAGGTACGTATGAGCTTGATCACGAGGTGCGCTGCGATGTCCCTGCCGGCGCAAGTCACCGCCGCTGAGCTCCACCCCAACGGCGCCGTCGAAACCGGCGAGCGATCTGGCGCCTCGGAGCTGATCGCGCCGCACGGCGGCACGCTGGTTGACCGCCAGCTCGTCGGTGAACCACTGCTCGCCGCACGCGCGGCGTTGCCCGGCCTCCGCCATATAGAGCTTGACCTCAGAGCCTTTGCCGACCTGGAGTGCATCGCCACCGGCGTCTACTCTCCGCTCAGCGGCTTCATGGGCGCAGCGGATTATCGCTCCGTATTGAGCGAGATGCGGCTTGCCAACGGTCTGCCGTGGTCGATCCCCATCACGCTCTCCATCGCGCAGGACGCGGCGGAGGGAATCTCTGCCGGCAGTCAGATTGCCTTGACCTGGCGTTCCCAGCCGCTGGCGCTGATGCGTGTCGATGACCGCTTCGCCGTTGACCTCCATGAAGAGGCGGTGCAGGTCTACGGCACGGCGGACACGGACCACCCCGGCGTTGCTGCGTTGATGGGCCGAGGCGGACTCTATCTTGGCGGTCCGATTTCGCTCATCGATCGGCTGCCCGCCCGAGAGTTCGCGGACCTGCGTCTTACCCCGAGCCAGACCCGCGCCGAGTTCAGGCGACGCGGCTGGCGCAGCATCGTCGCCTTCCAAACGCGCAACCCGATTCATCGCGCACACGAATACCTGCAAAAGACGGCGCTGGAAGCGGTCGATGGCCTGTTCGTGAATCCGCTCGTTGGCGCTACGAAGGACGATGACGTGCCCGCGGCGGTGCGTATGCAGAGCTATCAGGTCATCCTCGAACGCTACTACCCGGCGCAGCGGACGCTGCTCGGTGTGTTTCCCGCCGCCATGCGTTACGCCGGTCCGCGCGAGGCGATCCTCCACGCGCTCGCCCGCAAGAACTACGGCTGCACGCACTTCATCGTCGGCCGGGACCATGCGGGCGTTGGCAACTACTACGGCACCTACGCGGCGCAGGAGATCTTCGCCCAGTTTGCTCCGGCGGAGCTGGGCATCACCCCGGTAAAACTCGAGCACGCCTTCTACTGCACCGTCTGTGCGCAGATGGCGACCGCCAAGACCTGCCCCCACGACCGCTCCGAGCACGTCCACCTCTCCGGGACGGCCGTGCGCGGCATGTTGCAGCGCGGCGAGCAGCTGCCCGAGCGCTTCACACGGCCCGAGGTGGCCCGCATACTGGCCGATGCCTACGCCCAGGCGGCAAGCGAGGTGGCGCGATGACGGAGCGAAGCGCAACGGTGTGGCTCACCGGGCTCAGCGGAGCTGGAAAGAGTACCATCGCGCAGGCCCTGGTGACGGCGCTGCGCGCTCACGGCCGGCGAGTCGAGTGCCTCGACGGCGACGTGATGCGCGAACGTCTGTGCAAGGGGCTGGGGTTCAGCAAGGAAGACCGGGACGAGAACATCCGCCGTATCGGCTTCGTCGCTGAGCTGTTAACGCGCCACGGCGTCTTCGCCATCGTCGCGGCGATTTCGCCCTATCGCGAGGCACGATCGGAGGTCCGCGCCCGCATCGCCGATTTCATCGAGGTGTATGTGGATGCACCCCTCGACGTGTGCGAACAGCGGGATGTGAAGGGCTTGTATCGGCGCGCGCGCGCCGGCGAGATTGCGCATTTCACCGGCATCGATGATCCGTACGAGCCGCCGCTTGCGCCGGAGGCTATCTGCCGCACGGCGAGGCAGTCCGTGCAGGAGAGCGTGGAGACGATCCTTGATTGCCTTCGCGCACGCAGCCTCCTTGCCCTGCCGTCTTCCCAGAACGGACACCTTCGCGAGCCCATGATGAGCGGCGATCTGACGCATCGCGTGGCGGCAGGGGGTATGGATAGGCATGTCTGATCGACTGGCCGCGCCCGCGGCCTCTCGGCCGCCCGCTGCAACCATGCCCGTCACCCCCACCTTTCTCGTGCTTGGCGCGGCGAAGGCCGGGACGGATGCCATCTACAGTCAACTGGGCCAACATCCAGAGGTGTACGTGAGTCCCGTCAAGGAGACGAACTACTTCGTCTTTTGCGGCGAGCGGCTGCACTTCTCCGGCCCGGGTGACGAGCGCGCGCTGGACGAATGCCGAATCGTTTCGCAGACGGAGTATCTGTCGCTCTTCGCCGCGGCGGCCGGCGCAAAGGCGATCGGCGAGGCCTCTCCGTGGTACCTGTACCGGCCGGAAGTGCCGGATCGCATCCGCGGCATGCTGCCGGAGGCACGGCTGATCGCCGTGCTGCGCCATCCGCTTGACCGGGCATTCTCGGCCTTCGCCATGCTGCACCGCGACGCGCGGGAGCCAGAAACCGAATTCGCCAGGGCGCTGCAGGCCGAGCCGCGGAGGATCGCCGCCGGCTGGGAGCCGATCTGGCACTACCGGGCGATGGGCCGGTACGCAGAGCAGCTGGAGCGTTTTCTGGCGATCTTTCCTCGCGAACAGCTTCGCATCTACCTGTACGATGACTTTCTTGCCACGCCCCTCACGGTGATCCAGGACATCTTTGCCTTCATCGGCGTCGATCCTGCCTTTGTGCCCGATACGTCCGCACGACCGAATGTGTCTTATGTGCCGAAGCACCATCGCCTGCACCGGCTGCTGCTGCGCGACGGGCGGGCCGCACGTCTCGCCAGGATCGCCCTCCCCGCCGGTCCGCGCCAGAAGCTGAAGTGGGCAATCGTGCGCCGCAACCTGAGGCGCCCCGAGCTGCCGAATTCCCTCCGCCGTGAGCTGATCGGTAGCTTCGCGGAGGAGATCAGCCGTCTCGAACGGTTGCTGGATCGCGACCTCACCGCCTGGCGCACCGCCTGAACCGATCGCCCGTCCGGCGGATGCTGTGCCCTCGCGCCGCTCGCTGTGCGCACCCTCGGCGATGCGGGTCGGCGGCTTATCGTCCTGTCGCTGCGTTCAGTGGCTGCTGTCGGCGCAGGACTTGTTGAGGCGCTTGACGGGGTTGGCGTTCTTCACGGCGTCCACGGAGGCGTACGCCCGCAGGGCTGTGGCCGGGATCTGTTTCCAGCCTGGGTCGTCATCACAGTAATAGAGGCCGGTAAACTCCGCGCCGCTCGTATACCAGGTGTGCCCCCCGGCCGCGGCCGGAGTCGTGGGCGTCGGTTGCGGCGGCGCCCCGGCCACCTGAAAGCTGATCACCGGGGCAAGTTCCACGGCCGTAGCGCCGAAGCGCTGCTGGCTGGCGCCGGTGCTGAAGAAGCCGGTGCCGGCAACCTGGACGCTGCCCGAAAGGGATTTGACGCCGCCTTCAGGCGGCTGCCCGAAGGCGGCCACGAAGGCGTCGCGCGCCGCCTTCATCCGGCCAAGCGCGCCAAGCTCCGTGAACTTGGCGCACGGTCCCGCCGGATCGGGCAGCTCGATCGTCAGCTTCGCCGCGGCATCCTGCGGATCGACCAGGCTGACCTGAATCGCGCCGTTTGCCAGGAGCTGAGCGCCGGAGACGTTGGCGGTGAACGCATAGGTTTGCAACTCCAGTGGAGCGACGCGGCTGCGTCCGGGAAGATCGCCGAGCAGCCGAGGCGGCGTCTGGCGCGCCAGGTCGCCGATCCGCGTTGCCGCCGGGTTCAGGCTGACGAGCGCACCGTCGGGATCGGCCAGCGTGCGCACCGCTTCCCGATCGGCCTGGCAGGGCCCGGCGGGCGCGGGCGTTGCGCTTGGTTGCGGCGTGGCGGCGCTGGGCGGAGTTGCCGTCCGCGTGGGCGCCGTCCCGCCGCTGCCGGCGCCGGCCGTCGGAATGGTAAGCACGCGGACGGTTGGCCGCGCCACCGCCGCCGGCGTCGTCGCTGCCGGCGCCGCGGTGCCGGTTGTCGCCACGGGCTTCGGCGTCTTCGACCCGCTGCAGGCAACGACCAGGCAGACGCCAAGGACTACCGGCAACAACCGCGCTACCACGCCGCGGAGATGCCGCCGCCCGTCATCAGCGGGTGGGCCGAAGATGATGCGGGCCAACCTCGCACTCCTCACGCGCTTTCGGGGGTTGTGACATTGTACCGGAGAGCTAATGTGGCTTGCGTTGGGCAACATCACGCCGCGGCAGCCCGCCCCGTTGTGGAGTATCGAACCGTTGGCCTGCCTCAGTCGAGTGGCCCCATTGCGTTTGCGTGTGTATCCGCTGTTTGCGCGGTGAGGGAGGCGGCCTGCTGCGACCGACGCCGTCCCGGGAAGGGATCCGGCGGCCCGTCGGAACGCAGTCGCGCTGGAATCCGACCGGCACGCGCTCCCGCATACAGCTCTAACAAGTCGTCTGCCACGCGGCCGATCGAATAGTGACAGCGAACGTGCTCTGCTGCTGCCGCGCCGAGACGCCGCCGCAGTGCCGGATCATCGACCAGGCGCTGCAGCGCCTGGGCAAGCCCCGCGGGGTCGCTCGGGGGAGCGACAAGTCCGGTGACCTCGGGAATCACCGCCTCTTCTGGCCCGCCAAAGGTGATGACCGGCGGCAGGCCGCGGTCCATCGCCTCAAGCAGGGCGATGGACATCGAGCCACTGGGCACGGCCAGCACAAAGACATCGAACGCATCGAGGAAGGGCGCAGGATCAGGATGGAAGCCTGGAATGTGGACAGATGCGCAGATATCGAGACGGCGGACCAAATCTTGCAGCTCGTCTCGCAGTTCACCATCACCAACGATCACGAGCCTGCAATCGCGCTGCTTCAGCCGTGCAAATGCCTGAATGAGGTCGTGCAGGCCTTTGCCCGGAGCGAGTCGTACCAGACTGCCTATCACTACCGTCTGGTCGCCGATCCCCAGCTCACGGCGAATCCTGGTCCTATTCTCGAGAGATTCGGCCGAAGTCACGACGCGCAGTGGTGTGCCGTTGAGTACTGTTGCGGTACGAGAAGTAACATTTCTTAATCGACGACGCCGGAGACCAGCGTTACGTCTCGATACCGATACCAGTGCATGAACCAATCGATCCAATAGGTATCTACCAATCCTATCGTAGATTGGTGGACGGGGAACAGGTATGTCGTGCTCTGTGACCACGACTGTCGCATTGCTCAAGATACGCGTGACCACCGCAACACCGACCCCTCCATATGCTCCAGTGTGCAGGTGAACCACGTCAGGATGCCACTTGTGCAAGTTGATGGCCAATTTGCTGAGATGTAAGAACTGCACCCATCTACCGCTGCGCGGATCAGTATCCAACCGAGTAACAGCAACATCGCAGTTACTGAACATATCTGCCAGAGGATCCAGATAGTCCGATTCAGGAATAACGACGCCAACCTGGATACCACGCCTGCGGTATTCATCCGCCAAATACAAACATAGTGTTTCCATGCCTCCTATGGCCAGTGGATTTAGCACAAACATCACACGATTGATCGATTTCAGTCTAACATGTTCCTTATTGTGGACCATCAGGTAGAGTGCTCCTCCGGCCGATTTCATTCAAGCGGATCCCCTGCGCTCAATGACGCCAGAGCGCCGACCAAAGCAGGGACTCAAGGGTCTATCAGGCTCGCCGCTCGCTCCTCATGCGCCGCGCTCTTGCTCGCAGCATGCGATAACTCGGACGTAACGGGCTTCGCAGAAGCAGCCAGTCTCGCGTTCCGCGCAGCACGTGCGCAGGCCCGTGACTCGGAACGTAGCTATAACGGTGTGCACAGCTATCGATCTGCTCCCTGGGCTCGAAGCCGGCGCGGTGCAAGTGCCAGCGCAGCGGCAAGTCATCGGTGTACAGGTGCCAGGCGTTCTCCGGCGTCTGCGGGCGCGTGTCGAAGTTGGCGAACAGCACGCCGCCGGGCTTCAGGGCGCGGTGCAACATTCGCGCGGTCGCCGGGAGATCGGGCACGTGCACCAGCGTATCCACCGCGGTGATCACATCGTAGCGCCCAGGCTCCAGCGTTTCGCGATTGAGATCGATGTAGCGGTGGTTTTCGCCCCGCCGCCGGTGCCGAAACTTGGCGAAAGCGAGCAGCGAGGTCGAGATGTCGGCCAGGTCCGTCTCATAGCCGAGCCGGCGGAAGAGCTGGCTCGTCGTCCCCACCCCTGAGCCGAAGTCGAGGTGCCGTCTCCCTGCGCCTTTGGCAGGGACAGTGCCGGCGATCGCCACGCTGACCGGGTAGGCATACCCCTCGGCCTGAAGATAGGCGTACCAGAGCAGGTCAAACGCCCATGACTGCGTGGAGTGATAGAACTCGGCCAGCGCCGCCGAAGAGTCGCGTGAGCGCCGCTGCCACTCGGCCACGCTCCACGCTTCCCAGTTGATGCACCGCTGCGCGCACTCCTCCGGCTCCAGACCGAAGTAGACGCTGAGATCGTCGAGCACGGCGCCCCGCACGTCCGTGAAAGATTCCAGCATCAATCCCGAACGGAACTGCTGCATCGCCTCGCTCGCATATGCCCGCCGCCGGCGCGGTGTCCAGCTCGCCCGGTCGGGCCGCGGCTGCGCGGGATCCAGCGGATCGGGGTGCAGTCCCTGCTTTGTACGGTCAATCTCGTACGGCATGTATGTTTGCGGAGACATCACTTTTCCTCTGCCGGAATTGCTGCCAGAGCTCGATCAACCAGCTCACGATGCGGGCGTCGTTGCTGCCGCCATCGAAGCGCTGCTCCGCCACCTGGCGAGCTTGCCTGCCCATCTGTTGCAACCGATCGCGCGATGCCGCCGCCTGGCGCAGGGCTGCCACCAGATCGGACATCGCCGGTCTGATCAGCCAGCCGGTTTGCCCAGCGCTCACGATGTCACTCGCCCCGCCGAGGTCGGAAACGATCACCGGCAGGCCGGAGGCCATCGCTTCTACGGTGGCAATGCCGAAGCATTCGGCTCGCGTCGGCAGCACGAACAGGTCGGCCCTGGCGTACAGCTCACGCAACGCGTCCGAGTTGGGTTCGGCCTGGTGGACGCGGATGCCCGGTGCGGCGGGAACCGGACTGCGGGTCACGATGTCCAGCTCCAGCTCAACGTCGAGCGGCGCACGGAGCGCCTCGAGCAGCAGCGGCCCGCCTTTGCGCTCAAAGTCGGCGCCGACAAACAGCAGGCGCAGTGGGCTGCCGGTGGTCGTGGCGCGCGCCGTGCGCGGAGTCCAGGTGTCCAAGTCCACGCCCGGCGGCAGCACGCGGATGCGGTCGTCCGGCACGCCGCGTCGTCGCAAATCGTCGGCCGCCCAGGTCGACCAGGGCGTGAAGAGCGTGACGAAGTGCCACAGCGCCTGCTCGCGGCGCTCCAGCACTGCGCGGGCGACGCCGCGCCGGCTGGTACGGCCGTAGTACGTTGGCGCGAGATCATCGAGCTGAAGCGCGGTGCAATCCAGGTCCAGGATCAGCGGCCGGCGCAACGGGCCGGCCTGCGCCCACAGATGGGGCAGCACAACCTCGGCTGACGATGTCCAGAGGACATCCGGACGCGGCAACGTCGCGAACGGTGCGGCCTCGAGCACGGCGCGCGCCCGGCCGCGAACCGCACGCGGGATCCACGTCAGCCGCTCAATCAGACCCCGCTCACGCCAGCCAGTGACCGTGCGATACGTTGGACGGATCCGCTGATCGAGCCGCGTATTGGCTTGCAGGTTGAGAAACCGCGTGCGATGGCCGGCATAGAGGGTGCCGAGAAAGAGAACGCGCGGCGCCGAGGGTTGCCGAGTTTGTGTCACCCTGCCCGCCGTGACCGCCGCGCCACTGCCGCTCGGACGAGGAGCGCCAACCGACATCACGGCTCCTTCGATACCCGATTGCAAGGTGGCGATGCTGGGACGGCCGGCCCTACCGTAGTTCTCAGCGTAGGTATCGTGCCGACCGCCGAAACCCATAGTAGATACGCCACGGTGAAGGTGGCGCCGCAAGCCGGTAGAGGAGCGGTGCAGGCAGTGCCTGCGCGCCGCGGCCCCCGCAACCTGGCTCTCTCGTCTCTTCACCTGGCCTGAACCGCGGGAAGACGGATTCTCAACCTCTGCCCCGATAGGGTGAAGGCCGAAGATCAATCGCTGGGCGGCGCAGGCCCGAGGAGTGAACTCGATGCGGCAGCACGCGATGGAAGTCCTGTTCAAGCACAAGTTTCTGATCCTGCTGCCGCTGGTGCTCATCGCACCGATCGCCGTGCTGCTCGCCCGGCGCACGCCGGCGCCAAAGTGGCGCGTCACGGCGGGAATCTGGGTCGACCAGTATCGTCCGCTGTTCATCGACGACCGTCTGGGCGCGACGCCCGCGATCAACCAGGCCCAGCTGCTGAACGACTTCATCCACACCCGCGGCTTCGCGATCGCGGTCCTCAAGGAGACGCGGCTGGCTCCGCAGTTGGCGACGCCCGCGAGCGAAGATGCGGCGCTGACACAGCTCGGTCGCGCGGTCGCCGTGGCGCCGAGCGGCAACAGCTTCATGAGCGTCTCGGTGACGATGAACGATCCCGACCTCGCCTTCGAGATTATGCAAGGTATGCTCGACAACTTTCAGGCCTCATTGGCGGCACAGCGCTCGGCGCAGGCCTCGGCCGCACTGACGATCAACACCGACGCGACCAAGCAGGCGCAAGACGCGCTGACCAAGGCGCAGAACGATCTCAGCGCCTATCTGACCGCGCACCCGCAGCTCACCAGCAAGTCCGTGGATAGCACCCTCTCGCCGTTGGAGCGCGATCCCAACTTCGCCAAGCTCGTGGACCAACTCGCGGCGGCGCAGCAGAGTCTCGACGGTCTGCAAAAGCAGCAGGGCCAGCTGCAGCAGGACGCCGCGGCCGGCCAGGCGGGTGTTCCGTTCACCCTTACCGTGGTCGACCAGCCCCAGCGTCCACAGTTGCCCGTGCCGACCAAGCGGGTAGACATCTACAAGCTGCCGGCGATCGCCCTGACCCTCGGACTACTGCTGAGTTTGGTGGCGGCGGTCTTCCTTGTGCTGACCGACCGGACGGCTCGTGGCTCGTACGACTTTGCAGGTGCGCTGGCGGTGCCCGTGCTTGGCGAGATTGGTGAGCTGCGTGGTTTCCGCTGGCCGTTCAAGCGCCGGGCGCACGCGCTGCGCGCGCGGCGGTGGTTGTGGCGGCGCAAGACACACGATGTTGTGCGACTTCGCCTGGTAGCGCCGGCATGCACGATCGTGAGGCGTAACGGCGATATCTAGCGACCGATTTCTGGTACGGCGATTAGTCGCTACCGTACGCGCAGGTGCGGAGATTCCGGAACAGTAGTAAAGCCAATGTTTGCGACTGCGATGGGCCGGTATATCACACGCGCAGGGGGAGATCCGCCGCTCAACAAACGCCGTCAGCTCCTGCACAGTACCCCGTATTCAGCGATCTAGAGAGGAACATACCTGATGCTGCGAGTGCTCCGAGCACCCTGGAAACCTCGCGCTAAGGCCGAGCGCCTCGCACTCGCCGAACCCGCGTTTCGAGACATGCCGGCGCGGCCCGAGCGAATCGAGGGTCCCGCGGAGACGTGGGATCGGTTCGGCTATGGGGAGATCGAGCGAACGCTGCGTCATCTCTGCACGCAGATCGGCTGGACTCAGGTCCCCGAGGGACCCGGCCACGTCCTCTCGGTCAGCAGCGCTGTCCCGCGCGAAGGCAAAACCTCGGTATCGGTCGCACTCGGGACGGTGATGGCACGCGACCATAGCTGCGACGTGCTGGTGATCGAATGCGACCTCTGGCAGCCGCGACTGCGCACGGATCTGGGCCTGGGCAGCGTCGCCGGCCTGAGCCGGCTGCTGGAGTGGAACGACGAGCTCGAGTTTGGGCTGCACCAAAGCGCCATTCCCAATCTCTGGATTCTGCCGGGAGGGTCGGTACCCGACCAACCGTCCCGGCTGCTCCGCTCGCAACGGATGCAGCGCCTGATCGACGAGGCCCGTGAGCGCTTCCCCTTCGTGATCCTGGATCTGCCGGCCGTGCTCTACAGCAGCGACGCCGCGGTCCTGGCTCAGCTAAGCGAGGGCACCCTGTTTGTCGTGCGCACCGGCAACACCGACGTGCGGGCCGTCGAACAAGCCATGGGGCTGCTCCAGGGCGCGAACGTCTACGGCGTGCTGCTCAATCGCGTGCGGCCGGCACTGCCCGACCTGGTACGCCGCCTGATGCAGGCGTAGGACGGCACATGCGACTGTTGCTGATCTATCTGTTTGCGGTGGTTGGCGTCGGCCTGTTCAGCGATAGGCTCGATCGCCGGCTGTACGCCGTGGTGCTCGCCGGCGCGCTGCTGACCACGGCGCTCTATTTCTTCACACGACGGTTCATGACGTGATTGCAACCGCTCGGGCGCCACGCCCACTCTCATCGCTGCCGCCGCGGCTGCTGCCGGGCGCGGCGCTGGTGGTTGCCTCGCTCGCTGCGGTCGCGGCCACGCTGGTCCTGCAGCAGTACGCGCTGGCGGTCATGGCGGCGGTACTGGGCGGCGCACTCACGCTCTGGCGGCCCCGCGTCGGGCTCTATCTGGCGGTGCTGCTGGCCGTCGCCCTCGAGCCGATCACGATCGACCCCGTGATGACGGTCGGCTGGATCGCGCAGTCGGACGTCAGCAGTTGGAGTCCCCTCTCCTTCCTCGTCTTCACGCCGGTCGAGGCGCTGGTCGCGCTGACCGCGCTGGCCGTGCTCGGACGCGCCGTACTGGATCGGCGGGCGCCACCGCGCGCCCAACTGCTCGGGCCGCTGCTGGTATTCCTGGCGCTGCTCGTGCTGAGTGTGCTCTGGGGCGTGGGCCGCGGCGGCGGCAGCGCGAACAAGGCGCTGTGGGAGATGCGCAACCTCGTCGTTGGCGTCACGATCGCGCTGCTCATTCCCGCCGTTCTGGAGACGCGGGCGCAAACGGAGCGGTTCCTCAGCGTCATGGCCGTGGCCGTGGTCGTGCTGAGCGTCGAGATTATCGTGCGGCGGTTCACCGTGCTGCCTGGCGCGGCCGCCGACACCACCGACCTCGCCTTCGGGCACGAGACGCCGGTCTTCATGAACTTCACCGTGGTGCTCTTGCTGGCTCGCCTGATCTGGCCGGCGCGGCCGCGGCAGCGCCTCTGGGTGCTCATGGTGCCGATTATCCTCTGGGCGGAGATGCTGACCGGACGCCGCGCCGGCTGGGTCGGACTGGACGTTGCGCTGATTCTGCTGGCCGTCTTCATGTTCCGCCTGCGCCGCGCCCACTTTTATCTGTTGGTGCTGCCGCTGGCGCTGATCTACTGCGGCTACCTGGTCACCTTCTGGAACGCGCAGGGCGCGCTGGCGGAGCCGGCGCGGGCCGTGCGCTCGATCAGCGACCCCGAAGGCCGCGATCTGTCCTCAAATCTCTACCGCCAGACGGAGACAGGAGACGTGCGCCAAAACATTCATGCGCACCCCCTCACGGGCCTCGGCTTCGGGCAACCGTACGTCTTCTATATCCCGTTGCCCGACCTGAGCTGGTGGCCCTTCTGGCACTACGTTCCCCATAACGCCATGTTGTGGCTCTGGCTGAAGACGGGACCGGCGGGCTTCGTCGCCTTCCTCACGCTGATCGGCGTTGGCATTGCCCGCGGTGTGCAACTCCTTAAGCAACGCAGCCGCAGCGAGTCGGCGCCGTTCATCGCCGCGCTGGTGAGCGGGCTGCTGATGGTTCCGATCTACAGCTACGTGGACATCGGTCTCACCAGCGTGCGACTCTGCGCCTTCCTCGGACTGGCCCTGGGCGTGATCGGCGTATGGGGCCGCAAGTCGGCCGAGGAGAGCGCGTGAGCTTCAAGGTGTCTCCGACCCCTGCCGCGACGGCGGTACCAGCCGAGAGTGTCCCGGCTCGGAGTGGCGCTGGGCCGTATCACTCGCCCTCGGCCAGCGTTATGCGCGGAGCCCTGATGTTGATCGGCACGCAGCCGCTGACCTGGATCAGCAGCTTCGTGCTGGCCGCCCTCTTGCCTCACTATCTCGGAGCACGAGAACTCGGCGTCCTCGCCGTCGCGCTGACGGTGACCGGCCTCGTGAAGGCGCTCTCAGCAATGGGCGTTCCAGGGTACCTGACACGCGAGGTCGCTCGGCGACCCAGCATAGCGATGGAGTTGGTCAGCCTTGCAATCGGTTACGTTGGCGCCGTTAGCCTGCTGGCGGCCGCGGCGACTGACCTGCTTCTGCCCAGGCTCGGCGTCTTCTCCGAACATGTCGGGCTGCTGCGGGTGCTGCTCGTGGGCAGCGTGGCAGCCAACTGCCTCGGGCTGATGACGTCGCTGCTGCAGGGCCAGGAACGGCACGCGCGCTACGCCTGGTGTATCGCCGGCGGCGTGGTGGTGAGCACCTGGGCCGGTATCGCGGTGCTGATCGCGGGGGGCGGCGTCACGCCGTTCGCCGCGGCAAATGTGCTCGGCACGATCGGGGTGACGATCGTCGCCTGGCGCTGGGCCGGACTCAAGTTTACCCGGCGGGCTCTGTCACCGGCCGGAATCCGCCGGCTTGCTCATGGCGGGTTTCCATTCCTCGGCTGGGACGTGACCATCATTGTGCGGGCGCAGATCGATATCGTGATCGTCGCCGCGCTGGCGGGCAGCAGCGCGGCGGGCTGGCTTGCGGCAGCCTACCGTATCATTGCGATCCCCGCCTTCATACCGACGCTGATTAACACGCCCCTGTTTCCCGCGTTGAGCCGCACGGTGCATGATTCGAGCGAATTTCGGCGGACCCTTCGCCGCACGGTCTTTGCCGCAGCGCTGCTGGCGGTGCCGGCAAGCGCGGGAATCTTCGCGCTGGCCCCCGCCGTTCCTGGGTTGCTCCACTGGCCAGCGGAGTTCGAGCATAGCCGTGTGCTGATCATGACGCTCACGATCGCCTACCCGCTGGTCGCCGTCGATACCCTCCTCGGCACGGCGCTCTTCGCCCTCGGCCGCGAGCGTCACTGGCTCAAGGTCGCGATCGGCGCGGCGATCTTCAACATCGGTTCAAACCTGATCGCTGTGCCATTGTCTGGCCACCTGACGGGGAATCCCGCGGCAGGGGCAGCGGTAGTCGAAGTCATCACCGAGATCATTATGCTGGCAGGCGCAGTCATGCTGCTGCCGCAAGGTGTGTTCGATCGGACGTGCATCAAACAGGCGGGCAAGCTTGTGCTCTGCGCCATCGTCCTGGCTGCCGCGGCTAGTCTTGCACTACACTGGTCTGTGCCACTGGCAATTGCCGCTGGCGCCGTCGTGTACGCCGCGAGCATCTGGGTACTGCGTCTCGTGCCAGCTGCTGCACTGCGCGAACTCCGTGACGCCTCGGTACGGCAGCTTGCGCATGCTCTTCGCGCCTCAGAACGATCCCAACCGTTCCTCACGCCGCTTCCTGACACACTGCCCGCTACGAACTCTGACGGCGGCGGGTAGACACCTGCAGTCCCGCAAGGATGGACGATCCGGCACGTGTCTGACACCGAACGGCACAGTATTTGCCCAAATGGTTGGTCACGTGGAGCAAGCTGACTGATGAATATCCGAGAGCACAAGTATCGCTAGAATCGCGATGCACTGACGCATTCTCGTGCAACGACTATCTCACATCGTACCGAAAGACGAAGCGGTGAAGAACGATTCGTTAGCAAAGAACTGTGGTATGTTGAGCATCGTTGTGCCCACGCACAATCGACGAACACGTCTATCCCGCTTGTTGCAACGTCTCTCCGAGGAATACGCTCGACCTCACTCGTTTGAGGTTGTCGTAGTGATTGATGGGTCGGATGATGATACACTCGCGTTTATCAATACGTTTCATCCGCCATACCCGCTGATTGCTGCTGTTCAAGCAAATCGTGGGCCAGCTTCGGCACGAAATCATGCAATTACGTTAGCCCATGGCGAGATCGTGCTCTTTCTCGACGACGACGTGGTGCCGGAGCGGGGAACCATTGCGCATCACGTGGCAATTCATCAGAATTCTGACGACGCCGTGGTGATGGGGCCAATGTTGCCGCCCAGCGGACGGCGGATGCCGCCCTGGCTCGAGTGGGAAGCGCTGATGCTGCAAAAGCAGTATCGCGCCATGGCCGCGGGACAGTTCACACCGACACCGCGGCAATTCTACACGGCAAATGCATCGGTCAGGCGCAGGCATGTCATTCGGGCCGGCGGATTCGACGAGCGCTACCGGCGGGCCGAGGATGTGGACCTGGCGTACCGCCTGGCGGCGCTCGGCTTATGCTTCCACTTCGAGCCGCGGGCGGTAGTCACGCATGAACCGGATCGCACGCTCGCTGGCTGGCTGCGCGTAGCGAGAGAATACGGCCGCTTTGATGTGCTGGCCGGAATGGAGCGGCCGGCGGTGTTGCGCTACTCGTACGATGAGTGGCATCGCCGCCACCTTTTGAATCGTGCGCTTCCCCGACTCTGCGTCGGGCATGCCCGGCGCGAGCGCCTGATCATCCTGGCGGCGCGTCCGCTGCTCGCGTTACGATTGCCCGAACGGATGGCGCCGCTTCAACGGCTCGCCTGCAGTGCCCTGTTCAACGTGCAGTACTGGCAGGGGGTTGCTGACGCAAGCGGCCAGGGCGAGCGGATCTGGTCGGGTGCGGCCGCGGCCCTCGCCGGCGCACGGGCGAGGCGTGGCCGTGAAGCATCATGATCATGCACGCGATCTGCTTCTGGGATGCCCGGCGGCGGCGTGGTTTAGCGGCGTGGTTTAAAGGATCCTGAGGTTCGGGGAGCGTGTCCGGCGTGCACCTGGGCAGTGGCCAGTGATAGGGATTCCCCGCGAGTCGTTTGCGCTTGCCGCGATGCTGTTACTGACGATCGGCTGTGCGCGGGTACCAGACGTTCCGCATCGCCCGATCACTGGCGGATCCGCAGGCCTTGACACCGCAACGCCGCTCTCGGACGACCGAGCCAGCAGTGCGGTTGGGCGCGGCCCTGTGCTGTTCAGCTGGCGAACCTCGGGTACGGCGGCGGAGCCACTCGTCGAACCGTTCGCCCTCGCGATCGGACCGCAGGACGCCGTGTACGTCCTCGACGGCGCGAGGAATCGCCTCATGCAGTTCGACCGTAACGGCCGGCTGGTCCGCGCCTGGGGAAGCACCGGTTCCGGGAACGGGCAATTCAACTTCCGTACGGAGGAGAGACCCGCCGGCGCCATCGGCGTGGACGCTCGCGGCACGGTGCTCGTGCTCGATGCTGCCGGGCGCTTGCAGCGCTTCAGCAGCCACGGAACCTTTTTGAGTGTGCATCTCTTTGGCCATGGACACGCCCCTGCACAGTTCGACCACCCCACGGCAATGGCCGTGGACTCGGCAGGTAATTTCTACGTGACCGATGGCGGCAATGCGCGCGTGCAGAAGTTCGACGCCCGCGGCAGGTTCTTGCTGTCCTGGGGCCGGCCAGGCACCGGTCCGGGCGAGTTTGGCGTTCCAACACAGATTGCGCTCGATCCGTCGGGCAATGTGTACGTCACCGATGACGCCGATCGGCGGCAGCGTGTACAGATTTTCGATGCCAGCGGTCGCTTTCTTGGCCAGTTTGGCCGCTACGGCACGGGGCCAGCACAGTTTCACGAGGCGGGCGGCATCGCCATCGATCGGCACGGCCACGTGTACGTGGGTGATGCCTGGGGACATCGGATCCAGCAATTTGATACGCGCGGGCAGTATCTCGGCGAATGGGGCAGCGCCGGCCGCGGTGGCGGGCAGTTTTTGGTGCTGGGCGCGTTGGGCGTGGATTCGCTGAACAGCATCTACGCGCTGGGCTCGAACGGGGCGGGTTCGCAGAGTGCTGATGACTGCCTGCAACAGTTCCTCGCCCGCTGAGGTTGCTCCTACCCAGTCACGCCGTAGCAGACAAAACCGGTCATGGTGCCCACATAAATGCTGCGCGCGGCGTACGTCACCACCGGGAAGTGCGGGGTGCGCGGCAGGGCATCTGCCGGCGACTGCGCCGAGCTCCACACCTGTTTGCCGTCGATCGCGTTCACGGCGTAAAGCGTCGGCTGGCTGACATCATCGGCGCCGTCAGCAATCCAGAGCGTCGCCGTGTCGTCGGCGCCGGCAAGTTCCGGCATCCCCGGAAAGAGACCAAACGGGACATTGCCATCCCCCATGGCCCAGGCGTTGACGAGGACCACACCATCGCCCGTTGCCACGACTTTGAAGCCCTGCAACCCCGGCTTTCCGGCCCCGCCCAGAATGACGTAGTGCTCGGCGGCCGCCGAACGAAAATACGTCGGCGCTGTCATACTCCAGTCATTGCTGACGCCGACCTTCTGCAACTCGCCGCCCCAGCCACCGAGATGAAGCCGATCGAGCACATAGCCGCTGCCGTCCTTCCCTGTGGTGATCAGCAACTCCTTGCCGCCGATCTCAGGCAGCAGCATCGGACTCGTGCCGAGGTCGCGATCATTCGCATTCTGATCACGTGCATTGCTAGGACTGTACCAATCCAGCACCTGCAAATCTTGTTGGCCGGTACCCATGCGCACGATCGCTTGCAGAAAGTCGCCGTAGTCGGCCGGCTTCAGATCGCCCAGCTTGTTCCAGTAGTCGTCCTCACCGGCGAAACCCAGTGAGACCCCCTCGTTGCCGATGGCGAACGCATTGCCCGTTGCAAAGTAGAAGGTGTTGTCCGGTGCGAAGGCCACGCCACCCTGCCCCCATACCCCGCCGCCACGGGTGCGAAGGATGGTGGGAAACCAGCGCTGATCGCTCAGGTTGTCGGGATTAATGCTCACGATCCAGCCACGGTACAAGCCGCGGTCATCGTGCAGGAAGGCGGCAAACGTGCCGTAGAGACGGCCGGCAGCGAGCGCCAGCGCCGTGCGCTGATCCTCCACGTTCGGGTCAAACGACGGACGGCCGTTGCCACCGGCGAACTGCAGCGGGGCGTTCGAGACCACATCGCCGCTGTCGACGTCAAGCGCGTAGACTTGATAAGCGGCATTGCCGCCACCGGCGGCCTGCTGGGAGATGATGTAGAGACGCCGCCGATCGGGATCGAGCACCGGCGTGCCGTCAATACCGTTCGGCCCAGGAATGTTAGCTCCAGAGTCGCCCGAATAGGCCGTACCAAGTCGCTTCGACCACAACGGCGTTGAGGCCGAACGCAATTGGTCCGTATCAAAGGCCGCCACCGTATTGTCTGAAGCGACGACGTACAGCAGATTGTGCGTTTGGCCCTGAGCTGATCCTTTCTGCACCTGCCAGGCGTCGAGGTAGAGCGGCGCACCACGCACCGCAGATCCGAGATTTACGGTTTGATACTTATGCCACTTCGCCAGATCAGCCGTGCTCGGACCGCGCGATCCTGGGACATACCCTGTGCGTGCGGCGTCGAAGTGGTACGTCAGCTTATGTGAGCCCGTCGCCGCCACCTGGCTGGGAACGGCGCCCTGTCCGGCAGGCAGCCAGCCTGCGGAACTTGCCGGCATCCCGCGGATCCGGCCGTGCAGGCGGGTGAGCGCGGCCGCACCGCCCAGCTTGAGGAATTCACGCCGGCGCAAAAACCGCCTGCGTATGGATCCGGCCGGCGACAGCGGTTCTGCCCACTTCCCCACGGCATCCTCCCGGAGCTTCGCCAGCAAGACGGCGCACCTCGAAGATAGCAAGTGGATCGGAGCGGCTCAACCGCCGCCGGCGCAGGCAACGGCATCTCCACCGGTTTCGCACAGGACCAAGACGTGAAGACACGCTGCGGTCAGCGAGACTCAGCTAGGGTACCAAGTCGGGCCACGCGCCGAAGTTTGCGACAGGTCTCTCCGGGGTCCGGGCAGTGAGTCGCTCGACGAGCGATACCGACAGCGATGCGCAGTCGCAGCCGGCGCCAGCTCAAGGAGTGGCGCTGAACAGGCCAAGCGGCTCGCGCCGCGCGAGCCCCTTCCACCGGGTCGGGGATCGATCGGCAACCTCCGAAGAGCTGCGGCGGCGCTGGCTTCCGTAACTCTCGGCGCCGCAGGTGGCGGCAGAGCGGCAGGCGCCGTCCGATCGTCGCAGAGTAGCTGCCGCGGACAGACGCTTGGCATTGAACCACGGTTTGGGCGTGCGCGGGCCGTGGCTTCAGCTATCCGGATCGAGGTGATCGATGGCTGTACTCGATGTACAAGCGCGGTTAGCAGCACGCCGAACGCGTCGGATGGCAGCACGGGGGCTGGTGCGGGCACTCTTGTGGGCCTCGGGCGGCCCCGCAATGTCATCGCGAATCGCCTGGGGCCCGCTGCGCGGTGTTCGCCTGGTCATGCCTACGGACGACCATCCAGCGTTGGCTCTTGGCACCTACGAGCGACACGTCGTGCGGGTCTTACGGCAGTATACAAGGCGGGGCATGACCGTGTACGACATTGGCGCCAATGTCGGATATCTGACCCTGGTGTTTTCGAGCCTTGTCGGACCAAGTGGGCACGTGGCTGCGTTTGAACCGGACCCGCGCACCAGGCGGTTGCTGCAGCAGAACATATGCAATAACGGCGCAAAGAATGTCAGACTATACCCCTATGTGGTCTCGGATCGCAATGGGATAGTGAATTTTGCCACCTTTGAGTACTCTCTAGTGAATCACATAGCTACTGAACGAACTCCGGCCGATGCAACTGTACTGAGTGTACAGGCAACCAGCCTTGACGAACTCGTATATGGATGCAACTTACTCGCACCAAGTGTCATAAAAGTCGATGTTGAAGGTGCAGAAGAGCGTGTTTTGCGCGGATCATCTCGGATTCTGCAAAGAATAAAGCCAGTAGTCATTGTTGAGACGCGGTCGGAGTCCTATGACTCGATCAAGGCGATGGCAGATATGCACGGCTACAGTGTGGCCGTGCTCAGCAAGGCCGATATGGAACTACCCGGACAAGTGGCAGACGTGTTGCTGGTTCCCGCATGCCGGCGCCTGGCCTGGCTGACCAACGAGCTCGTCCATCGTTGCGCCACTGATGTCGCACAACCACAAGAGTGGCGCGCCAATCTGCAGAGAAACGAAGCACGCGAATCGCGAAGGGCGGCTCGCGGCGTCTTGCACCGACAGAGATCAGCGGCCGTGAAGGCACAAAGCGTCATCTGATGACTGAGACAGCTCACCGGCGTAAAGCTTTGCTGCTGACCACCAGCGCCGTTATCGGCGGGATGGAGCGAGTGACACTCGGACTTGCCCGCGCGCTTGCACTGCGGTGCTGGGATGTCCAGACGGTCTTTGCCCCCCCAACCGACAGGCGCGAGTTCTCGGCTTGGTGCGAGGCGCAGGGTGTGGTTCCAGCGTTCGACCGTGCGGTGCGGCAGGTCGTGGAGCCGCACCGGCTGACTGATGTTGCAGCCTTGCAACACCTCGTGCGGATGTCAAAGCCGGAGGTGGTGAGCATCCATTACGGCGGCGGCCACATCCCAATCAAGGATGTCCTGGCCGTGCGCCTGGCGACCCGGCAGCGTTGCTTCATCAGCGTGCACAGCACAGTGCCGTGGTCGGTCGCAGGCGAGCGTAAGCGCACGCTCACCAGGCTCGCGGCGGCGCTGGTCAGTGGCGTGATCTGCCCGTCCCGGGCGATCCGGCAGATCGTGATCGAAGCGGGTGTCCCTCGCCGCAAGGTGCACGTCGTGTATAACGGCATCGCGACGCCCGCGCCCCTGCCGACACGTGAAGAGAGCCGTGCGCAGCTCGCGATTCCCCGCGACCGATTTGTGATTGGCGCCGTTTCCCGCCTCGTTCCAGAAAAAGGAATGGACGACCTGGTCGAGGCCGTGGGCAGGCTTGCCGCCGCATCGAGTGATGTTCAGCTCCTCATCGCCGGGGATGGCCCCGAGCGAGCCAGGCTGGAGGCGTTTGCCCGCGGGCGAATTGGCGCACGGGCTATCTTCCTCGGCGCGCTCGCCGACCCCGGCCTGGTCTATGCGGCCTCTGATGTGTGTGCACGATCGTCGCACGTCGAGGGCTTCGGCATCGTCTTCCTTGAGGCAGCGCTTTTCGGTGTTCCCGGCATTGGCACGCGGGTTGGCGGGATTCCGGAAGCGATCGTGGACGGCCGAACCGGCGTGCTCGTCAGACCGCGTGCACCGGCCGAGCTTGCCAGCGCGATCGAGCGGCTGCGCAACGATGGCCGGCTCCGGCACCGCCTCGGCGCCGCCGCCCGCGAGCGCGTCCTCGCCGAATTCACCGACGAGGGGATGGCGCGCGGCTATGAGCGCCTGTTTTGCAGCGCTGGGGCCGCCGCGCCGCGGTGATCTACCTCACGGGAGCGAACGCATGAGCATTACCGAGCGAGCGCTGACGATCGTACGGGATCACCACGCTACGCGGAGCAAGCGCAGCCTTGGACTGACGGTGCAACGATGGACTGGTGTCGAACGCGATGATCAGTCCTGTGCGCATCAACTGACGGCAGACTGCCCGGTCGGTAGGCTGCCATCCGCACTTTCGCCCGGCCACGGTGCTGCCGCGCCGGGGTCGACACCGCCCGCGATAAACAGCATCGGTCCGAAGTTCAGCGGTAGGTCACGCATCGGCTACTATCTGCGGAACGTTCCGCGCTCCATGCACATACGGTTCGGGATGGCGAATGCGCTTGCTGGGCTCTTGCCTGACTACGTCAGCGGCGGTGTGCGGACCCGGCTCTACCGGCTCGCCGGGCTGCGCATCGGCCCCGCCACCTTCGTCATGGGTAACATCAGAATCTCGGGCACCGGCGTGAGCCCGTCAGATGGGCTGGCGATTGGCGCTCGCTGTCTGATCAGTACCGATGTCACGCTTAATCTGGATGCGAAGCTGACCGTGGGTGATGATGTGACCCTCAGCCCGCACGTGCTGGTGTACACCGGCACGCACCGGCGGGGTCCCAGCTCGCGCCGCTGCTCCTCCGAACCGTTCGGCCTACCGGTAACGATTGGCAACGGCTGCTGGGTACGCGTGGGCGCCATCATCCTGCCAGGCACGACGCTGGGTGCCGGCTGCGTGGTCGGCGCCGGGGCGGTCGTGGCCGGGCAGATTCCGCCGAACAGCTTCGTCGAAGGAAATCCCGCGCGTGTAACACGCCAGCTTCCCAGCGACGACTGACACCCCCTGCCGATCGCCGGCCGCGGCTGCCCGCGATCACGGTCTGGACCAAACAAGCGGCAGCGCCCCTCGTGCTGCATCGCCCATCCTGAGGGAAGGTTGGCTCGCTGCTCGCGGGCGTCACTGTCATCACGCACGGGCCGGGGCACGCGCACACGCACTCTGAACTCGCCCCGCACTCCAAGGCACACCTGCCCTCGCTACGCTGCGAAGCAGATGCACCTCGGGCGGCGTCACTTCGCGCTGAGATGAGCTCTGGCGAAGCAGGCCGTCGCCAGCACGCGGGAAAGGATCGGCGGCCATGACCGATACCACGGGTACGCTGCCTCTGCATCTTTCTGCGGTGCTGTGCACGCGCAATCGGCCTGATCTGGTCGGCACGGCACTGCGCAGCGTGCTGAATAACGAGTATCCGAGCTTCGATCTCGTGGTGGTTGACCAAAGCGACGATGATGGCACAGCGGCCATCGTACGGCGACTTCAGACACAATATCTCAATCTACGTTACATTCATACGAAGCGAGTGGGACTCTCTGCTGCGTACAACACGGGCATTGCCAGCTCCAGCGGCGAGATCATCGCCTTTACAGACGATGACTGCAAAGCTCCCATCGACTGGCTCGCACAAATCGAGCGAGCATTCGCGCACAATCCCGACATCAGCCTGCTCTACGGTCAGGTTCTCGCACCGAATGAACTCCGCACCGTGCCTGGTGTGGTGCCGGAGTGGAAGATCGCCCGAAGACGCAGAGTGAGCAAACAGTCTCGGCTAGCGTCGTACGGAATGGGCGCAAATTTTGCAGCGCGACGGAGGCTCTTTGCAGCGATTGGTGGCTTCGATGAAGCGCTGGGCGGCGGCGGGCCGTTGCGCTCATCACAAGACTTCGACCTCCAGTATCGGGCGAGCCTCGCTGGCTTTGCCACCCTGCTGGAGCCTTCGGTACACGTGGACCACTACGGTCATCGCACCTCTCAGGAGTGGCCGAAGACGCTGACCGCCTACGGCGTGGGCAATGGCGCCTTCTACATGAAACACATCCGCTGCGGCGATCCTGCGGCCGCCTGGATGCTCGGCAAGGATTTGGGAAGAGAACTCGCGCGCTGCGCGATCAAGCCGCTGTTGCAGCGTCCGCACAGCCGCGCATACCTCGCCGGCATGTTGCAGGGCATGCGCCAAAGCCTTGCGTATCCGATAGAGCGAGCGCGGCGCACCTACGTCATCACCACGCCGCGCTGAACCTGTATGCAAAAGTGTATCGCGTTCCGGCACGTGGCAAGCGCGTCGCGGCCGTGGGCGGCCGGGGGCTCTGCCCTGACCATCACCAGCGGCGATTGCCGAAGCGCCCGTGCCAAAGCTTGATCGGTTCGCAAATGGGAGTTGGTGACAGATGCGTATCGTGGTGATCGGCGCCGGTCCGACGGGCCTGGGCGCTGCCTACCGTCTGCAGGAGCTGGGTTTCAGCGACTGGGATCTGTACGAGGCGTCGGATCACATCGGCGGTCTGGCGGCCAGCCATACAGATCGCCAGGGCTTCACCTACGACATCGGCGGCCATGTGCTCTTCTCCCACTATCCGTACTTCGACGATTTGGTCGATCGGATGCTTGGGGATCGGTTTGTGCAGATGCGGCGGGAGAGCTGGATTCGCACCGGTGGCCGGTATGTGCCGTATCCGTACCAGAGTAACATTCGCTATCTCAGTAATGATGATATCGTCGCATGCATAATGGGTCTGATCAAGGCCCAGCGAAGCTCCGATCCAGCGCAGGCAGGGAACTTTGCCGAGTGGATAGATGCGCAGTTTGGAGAGGGAATCGCGCAAAAGTTCATGATTCCCTACAATGTTAAGGTTTGGGCACATCCTCTGAAAATGATGAGCAAGCAGTGGATCGCTGAGCGTGTTGCATTGGTTGATATCGAGCACATTCTGAGAAATGTTCTAAAAGAACAGGATGATGTACAGTGGGGTCCGAACAGCACCTTTAAGTTCCCATTACGTGGAGGTACCGGCGGGCTGTTCGAAGGCTTCAAGCCGTACGTCGAGTCTCATCTGCATCTCAACTCTCGTGTCACGGCTATCGATCCGTCGCGCAAGGTTGTCGAATTTGCCAACGGCAGCCACACAAATTACGACGTATTGATCAGTTCGATGCCGATTAATCTGCTGGTCGATTCGTTGGAGACCTGTCCAGTTTCCGTACGCACGGCAGCGCAGCGACTGTGCTGGAGCAGCGGGCTGTTTGTCGGAGTCGGTATCTCAAGACCATGTCCGAGTGACAAGTGCTGGTTGTACTTTCCAGACGCCGAGGTGCCGTTTTACCGAGTCACCTATCTGTCTAACTACTCCCCGTACATTGCGCCAGATGACAAGCACTTCTTACTGCTAACCGAGACATCCTATTCACCGTACCGTCCGCAGGACCGCGGAACTATCGTGTCGCGAACGATCGATGGCTTGATAGCCACCGGTATTTTGGATCGCGCTGATCGCAGCCGTATAGTGGCCACAGACCTTACAGATATCAAGTACTCGTATCCGATCCCGACGGTTGATCGCGATGCCGCTCTCGCGGACGTTCAGCCGTACCTGATGGAGAACGCCATTTACTCTCGTGGTCGCTTCGGCGCCTGGCTGTACGAGATCGGAAACATGGATCACTCGGTCATGCAGGGAGTGGAGGTGGTCAACCGCGTGCTCTGCGGCGAGGAGGAGTCCACCTGGTTCTGCAGAGCGGGCGGAGCGGTCCTAGCTGGGGCGCGATAGGTGAACCCGAGCGGGTGCGCGACGCCTGCGCAGCGTTGCCACGCGATGCTCCTATAGTCGACGGCAGGCACAGATGCGGTGAGGACGGGAGCGGGGATCTGCGATTCCGCTCAGCTCGCGCCCGTTGCACGCCACCGCTGCGGGTGCCGCGGGCGGGCACCCACCCTCGACGTTGAGGCGCCGGCGAGGCCGAAGCGCGCTTCCCTCGGCGCACAGATCGCATCTTGCGGGGACCGGCTGCGGCAAGGTGCTACTCTGCGCGCCTGGGCGTTGCACACATTCGCGCTGTCGTTGCGCATGTCTCCTTCAGCGAGCCGCTTGGTGCAGAAGTCGGCGGCTCAATGCCTCCTTGTCATGTGTGCACACGCGGCCGCCAGCGTGCGGCATCGCTTGCAGTATCGCCGGCGACGGGACGCGGCGGAGCAGCGGGCGGAGACGGGCGCCGAATTCGTGCTCGTGATGGCCGATGCCGTCGGCGCCCGCACGCCGGAGCTGCGATTAGAGATTGAGCGTAGCGAGGCTAGCCCTTCGAGGGGGACATGGGGAGCGCAGCGGGGCGGCGCCAGGCCAGCAATATGCCGCGCAGGCCGACGTTACAAAGATTGGGCAAAGCCATGGACTCGCACAATTGGCGTGGTCACGTGTAGACAGCTACGGTGTCTGGCCGTTATGGTATTGCCGGCCAAAGGGATATGGCTGCAATTACTTCGGCCGTGTTCAGGTGGAGACGGCAGCGTTTCAGCGTCGCGGAGGCGGGCTGCCCCGATCCATTGCGCTGGTGCCGATGAATGAGCTGTGAACCCGCGGCGTGACAGGTGCGGTTCGGGAACGTGACGGTCTTCAACCTGGTTTGCGTCGACGGCTCTCTAGGTATCTGCCTGCCGCAGAGCCATCCTTGTGGTTAGTTGGGAGCCTCGATCTCCAGCCATCAGCGTCCGCACTCAACCGGAACGCCGCGGCGTATGTCATCCTGGGTCTCCGTCCCGTCGCACCCTGCCTCCCCTCATACTGGAGCACCACGTGAAACGATACCTGTTGCCGATTGGTGCGATCCTGGCGGCGCTTTTCCTTGTCGTTGGCGGCTCGAATCCGCATCACCTTCTCCAGCCGGAGCCGGCTGCCGCCGCCGGCGGTTGCGGCCTGGCGCAGCCCGCGTTTTGCGACACCTTCGACGCGCCCACGGCGAATCCCGCGGGCAGCCGCTCCGGCGAGCTGAACGGCGTCGTCTGGGGGGTGTCGCGCCTCAATGTGAACAACCCGTCGCAGGGTCTGCTCGACAGTTGGGCGCCGTCCGGCTCGCTGCTTCCCGCTTGCAACGGCACAAGCGGCACGGTGCTGCCGGAGCGCGACCATCGGATTTGCAACGGTCGGTTTGTCGAGTCCACTAACGATGCGGGAGGCGTGACGACGAATGCCGCCTACCCAAAGCAGCCGTTCGACTGGGCCGGCCGCACCGGCATCGTCACGTTCGATGTGGACACGTTCGCCACCGGCATTCACGGCGCCTGGCCGAGTTTCGCCATCACCAACAAGCCGGCACCGGCCCCAGACGCCACCCGCTCGAACGAATCATTGGATCCGCAATACGCGCTCGGGTTCTCGCTGGCCGCCACCTGCGGTGCGGGCACGTCGTGCGGCGGGGGGCCCGGTTGCCCCTACCCGTCGCCCGATGGTGTCACCGTCGACAAAATGTACGTCGTCAACGAGTACGCGTACAGCGAGGTGCCGGTCACCATGACGGCCTGCGTGCAGGCGCAGCCGGGCACGCTGAGCCACTTTGAAGTGCATGTTTCGGTGAGCCAGGTTAGCGTGTGGGCGACGGAGCCGGGCACAAGCGCGCCGCTCAAGCAGATCGCCGTCTCCGGATCGCTCTCTCTCCCCTTCACCCGCGGCCTGATCTGGATCGAGGACTCGCACTACAACGCCGCGAAGTTCGGGCAGCCCTCGGATGCGGACCATACCTTCCAGTGGGATAACGTCGGCTTCGACGGGCCCGTGCTGCCGCGTGATCTGGCGTATGACGTGCCCGACGCGCTCACTCCTGCCCCCGGCGGCGGCGTTAACCTCGGCTACGCAGTGGCGGGCGGGACGCCCACGGCGCTCAGCGTTACCGGGCTGGCCGATCCGGCGCAGGCATCAGCCGCGCTGCTCACGCTGAATTTCTACCCCACCACGAGCACTGCCGCCTTCCAGTACCGCGTGAACGGGAACGCCTGGCATAGCTCGGGCTGGCCGTGGAGCGGGGTACTGTGGTCCTGGTTCACCGCCGCGTTACCGGTGCCGCTCACCGAGCTGCACAGCGGCACAAACACCATCGAGCTGCAGCTTGGTCTGAACGATACCTGGACCTTTGCTAACCTGGACGTGATCCTCGTCGGTGCAGGCGGCGGCGGTTCCGGTAGCCCGGCTGGCGTTGGCACTCCGGGCGCCGTCTCGCTCCAATCGCCGGCCGAGGGCGCGATCGGGGTGAGCCTTACCCCAACGCTGGCGTGGACGGCAGCGAGCGGCGCCAGCGAATACACGGTCTACGTCTGGGATCCAGGCGCCAATGTGATGGCCTACCAGACGACAACGGCGGCGCTCTCCGCCACGGTACCCGCTGGCTCGGCGCTGTCGCCTGGCCGGTTCTACTACTGGACCGTTCAGGCGTGCAGCGGAGCGACGTGCGGGCAGACGGCTCGGTGGGAGGGATTTACGACGCAGTTTGGGATCGGCGTGCCTGCGTTGACGGCCCCGGCCGAAGGCGCAACGGGTGTTAGCCTCACGCCTGCGATCGCGTGGACGCCGGTGAGCGGCGCCACCCAGTACACCGCGTATGTCTGGGATCCGGGGGCCGGCGCGATGGCCTACCAGGCCACCACCACGGCGACACAAATCTCCGTGCCCCAGGCTTCAGCCTTGCAGCCTGGCCGCTTTTACTACTACACGGCGCTGGCCTGCAACGGCGGCGGGTGCGGTCCTGTGGCCCGCTGGGAAGGCTTCACCACCGCAACCTCGATTGGCGTGCCGGGCCTGCTCGCTCCGGCCGAAGGCTCAACCGGCAACGGCGCCACGCCGACCATCCGCTGGACGGCAGCGGCGGGCACTGGACCGAGCACGCAATACACCGTCTACGTGTGGGATCCGGTGGCGTTGGCCATGCTGGTGCAGCAGAGCACCGTCGGACAGTCGTTTACCGTCCCCGCCAGCGCCGGGCTGGTCAGCGGCCAGTTCTACTACTACACCGTCCAGGCCTGCAATGGCGCGAGCTGCGGACCGCTTGCTCGTTGGGAGGGCTTCACCAGTTAGGACGCCGCTGGCCTGGATTCCTCGAAGGCACGAGGACAGCGCCCCGTGAGCCAAGACGAGCGGAGTCCGATTGCCGGCGACGCTGCCGCGACTCCCGCCGCGGCAGCGTCGCCGGTCGCCTTCTACGGGAAGGAAACCAGCAGCCCTTGACAGGCGATCACGGTGGCCGGCTTCCGGCCGGTGAAGTACCGGATCGTCGCCCGGTGATCCCTGGCAACGCGGTGGAGCGCCGCTTCTGCCTCACCCCAATGCTCGTACCTGGGCTGCCCTGTCCGTATCGATTAGGTAGACAAAGCCGCCTGGCCTCAGCAACCGCGCGACCTGCGCGACAACGAGTTCGCGATCATGGCCGTCTATGACAATCAAGTCAAACGGACGGTCGGCGAAACGGATCGCATCGGCATAGTATGGCAGCGGCCTTATTTGTACCTTCTGTCGCCATCGGTACGCGTCGTGCGGTGTGAATGGCAGCGCCGCGTTGCCGGTAGCTGTCTGCCGATCCGGCGCGGATCCGGCGGCGTGTAGCGCGATTGTGGCTGCTGCTTCTACACGCGGAACGTAGCCCCAGCAGTTGGCAAGGCGACCTGCTGCAGCGTGCCATGCGGCTCCCGGCCGGAGCACGTCGCCGCAACGGAGTCGCATCCTTCTCGCCGCCGAGGTCCACATTACGTTGAGTAACGGTTGAGTAACGATGCGGTTGCGAGCCGTGCCGATCGGTGGATGGAGGGTGCCGTGGTGACGACGACAGCGGTAGCCGGCGAGCGTTCGCGCGCCGGCCGGGATGGAACCTGCACCCCGCCTGAAGGTGAGCGCGACCGCGGAGGGCGGCGGACCCTCGACAACCGAAGCAGCGCGACCCTGGCGGTTGCTCGCAGGGGGCACGGGGCCAGTGGCGCCGGCTGCGGCCGGGTTCGACGAACGGGCGTGCTCGAAAGTGGAGGTTCACATGGGTCGGCGATCGATCGCACTCGCCCTGGGGCTCTGCGCGCTGCTCGCCGTTGGCTGGCTCGGCTCGGCAGATCCTCTACGTCTGCACAACACTCCGGCATCCGCCGCCACGAGCTGCGGCCTGGCGCAGCCGGCCTTCTGCGACACGTTCGACACTCCCTTCCCGGTTTCGCGCGATGGCCAGCTCAATCCGGCGACATGGTCCGTATCGCGCGTCAGCGTGATGAATCCCAGCCAGGGGTTGCTCGACGCCTATTATGCGGTCGACGCCATGCACTGCAAGGATGCCATGCCGGGGGTGTTGCCCGACCATGATGTCTTCGAGTGCGGTCCCACGTACGGCGAATCCAACCACTTTATGACCGCGATCAATGACGATCAGGGCTACGTCTACACCTCGGCCCGTATCCGGCAACCCTTTGACTTCAGTACCCGCACCGGCACCATCGCCTTCGATGTCGATGCGATCACCAGCGGCGGACACGGCTGGTGGACCGAGGTGTGGATCGCCGATCAGCCCGTGCCCTCGCCGCATGACAGTTATGGCACGTTTACGACCTTCAGCCCGAACGCTCTGGGGATCCGCCTCTTCGACGGTTGCGGCAGTGCCTTCACGACCACCACGGTTGGCGAGATCAATCTGGTGAAAAACTACAGCGACACCGTGCTGCAGGACCCGATCACCGGCGGCAGCGGGCTGACTCGCGTTGCATGCATGAACACCATGCACGACATGAAGAACCATATCGAGGTGCACCTCAGCCAGAACCGCGCCGAGGTTTGGGGCAGCGATCCGATCACCACCGACGGAGTCTATCCGAACTTCCAGTTGCTGGCCTACGCCGATAACCTCAATCTGCCGTTTACGCGCGGCTACGTCTCGCTTCAGCACGTGCACTATAACGGCGCGAAGTTCGCCACCAGCAGCGATGATTGTGTGCCGGTTCCCGCGCCCGCCGGCTGCGATCAGCAGACCTACCACTGGGATAACGTCGGCTTCGACGGACCCATGATCGCCGAAACCGGCTACGACGTGCAGGACGCACTCCTGCCGGCCCCGAATTCGCCGTATGACGGGGCCGCGGCGATGAACCTGGGTTGGGCCGTTGACAGCTCCGGGATGATGGCGTGCTGCGCCAGCGGTGTGAACTGGCCGACGATCGCCGTGCCGGCCCTCGCCCTCAGCGGCGTGGATCTGAGCGGCGCCACGTCGGCAAGGCTGAACCTGGACTTCTACTCCTTTACCGGCTCGGAAAGCCTGAGCTACCAGTTCAATAACGCACCGGTGCGCAGCGTGCCCTACCCGACGGGCCCGACACAAACGTGGACCTGGCACGCCGCCTCGCTTCCGGTGAACCTGAGTGACCTCGTTGCGGGCGCCAACACGCTGAGGCTCTGGGCCTCTTCGCAGATCGGCGTCGCCAACATCGACCTGAGCCTGAGCGGCGCGGCGCCGGCCACGGGTCCCACACCCACGCCATCGCCGAGTGCAACGCCCAGCCCCACGCCCAGCCCCACGCCATCGCCGAGCCCGACGCCCTCGCCCACGCCGAGCCCGACGCCCTCGCCCACGCCCAGCCCAACGCCGTCGCCGTCGCCGAGTCCGACGCCGAGTCCGACGCCGAGCCCGACGCCGAGTCCGACGCCGAGCCCTTCACCAACGCCGAGCCAAACCCCGCCGCCGTCGCCGAGCTTCACGGTGACTGGAAGCGATGCGTCGAATCCGGTCATGACCGGCAGCGGGCAGGGACTCATCGCTACCGTGCGGAGTGCCACGGCCGCGGCCGCCCTGGTCGACCTCGAGGTCTATGACCCGACCGGACAGAAGGCGTTCCAGCAGTACTGGGACAACCAGACGTTTGCTGCTGGCCAGACGCGCAGCTTCTCCGGCACCTGGAGCGTGCCCGCGGCGCAGATGACCGGGACGTACACGCTCAAAGTCGGCGTGTTCGCGTCGGGCTGGACGCAGATGTACACGTGGAACGGCGACGCGGCGCAGTTTGCCGTCGCCGCCCCGCCCGCTGCCGGCTTTAGCGAGAGCGCCACCGTCTCGGCCGCCAGCGCCCGCACCGGGACCAAGGAAACGATCCGGGCGAGCGTGACGAGTGCGACCGCCGCCTCGGTCCTCGTAGACATCGAAGTGTACGACCCGAATGGGCAGCGCGTGTTCCAGAAGTCCTGGGACAAGCAGAGCTTCGCCGACGGCCAGACGCGGACCTATTCCCCGACCTGGAACATCCCGGCCAGCGCCGCGCGGGGCACCTACACGGTGAGGATCGGGGTCTTCTCGCCCGGCTGGGGCCAGCTCCTGGACTGGAACGACAACGCCGCGCAGTTCACGGTCACGCAATAAGCGGGCGTCCACGCGCGAGGGAGCAGGACAAATCGAGCGCCTGCTCCCTCGCACCGCTCTCAGCGCAAATGAGCGCGGGCCATCGAGCTAACAGCGAGATATACGGACTTCATCCAAAGATATCATCCGTGCAACACTTCACCCGTTGCCTCCGGAACACCACCGCACGGGAGTTTGCCATGAATGCGCCCACATCGCTGTCCGCGGCCATGCCTCGCCGGCGCCCGCGTTCGTTCGCGGGCCTGCTCGGCATCATCGCCGCGGCCATTGCGTTGCTGGCCGTGGCCAACGGCAGGGCGACGCGGCCGGCCCGCGCCGCCTCGGGTCTGCCGGCCGGCTGGCCGAGCGCGCTGCAACTCGGCATGGCCGATTCGCCCGGCGGCGCGGCGACGATGAAGGCGACCGCCCCCTTCGCCTTTCGCTACCAGTACCTCGCCGGCGGCGTCAACACCGGCTCCGGCTGGGCGACCTGGAACCCGGGTGGCGACTTCGTCACCTACTACATCCAGGACAGCGTGGCCAACGGCATTTCGCCGGTCTTCACCTACTACCAGATCCGCCAGTCCAACCCCGGCGCGTCCATGGCCGAAAGCCAGGGCGTGCAGGCGAACTTCCAGAACACGGCCACGATGACGGCGTACTACCAGGACTTGACCCTGTTCTTCCAGAAGGCCGCCGCCTTCCCCCAAACCCGCGTGATCCTGCACGTCGAGCCTGATGCCTGGGGCTACCTCGAACAGGCCAGCGGCAACAACTCCGCGACCAGCGTGCCGGTGCAGGTGGCGGCCACCGGCAACGCCGACCTTGCCGGCCTGCCCGACACCGCGGCCGGCTTCGCTCAGGCCGTCAAGCGGTTGCGCGACAAGTACGCCCCCAATGTGCTGCTCGGCTACCACCTCTCTGTCTGGGGCACGGGCGACGATATCCTCTACAGCAAGCCCCCGGACAGCGTCGTGGTGGCCGACGCGCAGAAGGCCGCGGCCTTTGCGCAGTCGCTGGGAACGGCGTTCGACCTGACCTTCGCCGAGGCCTCCGACCGCGACGCGGCGTTCAAGCAGTATGTCTATGGCGACGGCGGCGCGAGCTGGTGGGGCGCTGCCGACTACGCGCGCAACGTCCTCTTCCTGCAAACGTTCCACGCTGCCGTGCCGGCCGGCATCGTCGACTGGCAGTTGCCGCTGGGCAACACGAAGATGCAGGCGGAAAACAACACCTGGGACCACTACCAGGACAACCACGTCGAATGGTGGCTGGCCGACGTCACGCGTCAGCATCTGCAGAGCTACATCAACGCGGGAGTGGTGGCGCTGCTCTTCGGCCGCGGCGCCGACGGCGCAACCTGCGCCTGCGATGCGGCTGGCGATGGCGTCACCAATCCGGCGCCGATCAACGGCAACACCACACCGTCGCTCAGCGCGGACGACGACGGCGGCTTCTTCCGCCAGCAGGCGCAGGCCTACTACGCCGCCGGTCCGCTGCCGCTTGCGGGCGGCTCCGGCACCCCTACGCCAACGCCGTCGCCGAGTCCAACGCCCAGCCCGACGGCCAGCCCGTCTCCCAGCCCCACGCCAACGCCGAGTCCGACGCCGTCCCCGACGCCGAGCCCCACACCATCGCCCACGCCGAGCCCGACGGCGAGCGCTTCAGCAACGCCGAGCCCGAGCCCGACGCCGTCGCCAACCGCATCCCCCAGTCCGGCGGCTGTGACGTTTACCACGGCTGCCAGCGCCTCGCCCGCCAGTGTCGCCGCGGGAGGAAGCGAGGCAATCACCGTCACGGTGCGGGCGAGCGCCAAGACGACGGCGTTGGTGGACCTGGAGGTCTATGCGCCGGACGGCACGAAAACGTTCCAGAAGGCCTGGGACAACCAGTCGTTCAGCGCGAGACGGACGCGCAGCTTCAGTGCGAGCTGGGCGGTGCCGGCCGGCGCGGCTGCCGGTACGTACACCGTGAAGGTCGGCGTATTCACGCCCGGCTGGGCCAGTCTGGTCAGCTGGAACGACGGCGCGGCGACATTCAGCGTGAAATAGCCGCGGCCGCATGCGGGATCGCTCGTCGCACGGCCGCGCCAGGCTCGGCGGAACCGTGCGGGATCTTGACCGGGTTCAGGCTCGATGCGCACCGAGCCTCCACCCGTGTGCGACCATGGTGCGCGCCGCCGCTCGCTAACCTGCGATCGGAGGCCGGCGGTTGCTTGCGGCCTGGACCGTTTTCCGGGGGTGGCTGATGGGTGGGAAGCGTCACGCGCTGTTCCTCGTGTTCGTGAGCGCGCTCGCGATCACGGCCGGCTGCGGCGGGGCGGCCAAGGCCGACCGCACGGCCGCCGGCTCGCGCATCTCCTGGCAGGGCGGCAACTGGTTTCTCAGTGGCGCCAATGTTCCCTGGTACAACTGGGCCTGCGACTTCGGCTGCGGCGCCTCCAAAGGGGTGAGCGACCCCGCGGTCGCGGCGCCGCTTGCCGCGGCCTTCAAGCAGGCGCACGACGCCGGCCTGCATACGCTGCGCTGGTGGATGTTCGAAGGCGACGCCTGGCAGATCTCCCGCGATCAGAACGGCGCCCCGTCCGGTCTCAATCCCCAGGTCTACACCGACCTCGATGCCGCGTTGCAGCTCGCCAGCGACAACGACCTCTACCTCGACCTGGTCCTCTTCTCCGCGCCCACGCACCCCCCCAGAGCCTGGATCACGGACGAGGGCCAGCGGCAAGCACTCGTCGCCGCCTTGACGCCGCTCTTTGCACACTACAACGGCAACCCGCGGCTGTTTTCCTGGGAAGTCTTCAACGAGCCCGAGTGGGACATCTGGACGAACAAGATCGACCAGGCATCGGTCACCGCAACCGTGAAGGCGATCGCCGACGCGGTGCATGCCTCCAGCAGCGCCTATGTGACCGTCGGCTCCGCCATGCTGGACGGTCTGCCGATGTGGATCGGGCAGGGCCTCGACTACTACCAGGCGCACTGGTACGACTACATGAAGCCCGGTAACTGGTGCGCGCTCTGCGCGACGTACGATGACGTCCGCCAGCGCTACAGCCTGGACGCTCCCCTCGTCATCGGCGAGTTTTATGCCGGCAGCGATATCGACGCCGCCGCCCGGCTCAACACCTTTTACAACGCGGGCTACGCGGGCGCCTGGCCCTGGTCGCTCTTTCCCGATCACACCAGCGACCACCAGGCCATTGATCTTGCCGGCGCCAGGAAGTTCGCCGACCAGCACAGCGATCTTGGGCCGCTCTCGGCTCCGCCCGCAGGGCCCTGAAACCGCTCACGCCGCCCACGGCCGGTAATCGGCTCGCCGCGCGCCGGAGTCCCGGCCGGCGTGCGCCCGTAAGCTCTGGCAGCCCCGCTTAGACCGCCTGCGCCGCGGCGAGGCCCAGCTCCTGCCGGAAGTACTCAACCGTGGCGCTCAGTCCGGCTTCCAGGTCGACACGTGGCGACCAGTCCAGCAGGCGGTTGGCCTTGCCGATGTCCGGTTTCCGCTGGCGTGGGTCGTCGCCAAGCGCGGGCGTGCTGTACGCGAAGCTGGAGGCGGAGCCGCACAACGCACGAATCCGCTCCGCGAACTCGATCACGCGGTGCTCATCGGGGTTGCCGAGATTGATCACCTCGCCGCGGGCGGCCGGGGTGAAGGCGGTGCGCATCAGCCCCTCGACCAGGTCGTCCACGTAGCAGAGGCTCCGCGTTTGCTCGCCGCTGCCGTAGATCGGCAGCGGTTCGCCCCGCAGCGCCGTGCAGATGAAGTTCGGAACCAGGCGGCCGTCCTCCGGGTCGGAGTTCGGCCCGTAGGTGTTGAAGATCCGCACGATCCGCGCGTCCAGGCGGTACTCGTGGACAAAGGTCATCGTCAGCGCCTCGGCGTAGCGCTTGCCCTCGTCGTAGCAGGCCCGCCTGCCGATCGAGTTGACGTTCCCCCAGTACGATTCCCGCTGCGGATGCTCCAGCGGATCGCCGTAAATCTCGCTGGTGCTGGCGAGCAAGAACGCGGCGCCGTTTCGCCGCGCCTGCTCCAGCAAGTTCAGCGTGCCCTCGCTGTTCACGCGCATGGTCTCGACCGGGCGGCGCAAATAACCGGGCGGGCTCGCGGGACTGGCCAGGTGGAAGATTACATCCGCCGCGAAGCCCAGCGGCCCGATCACGTCGTGTTCGAGGAAGGTGAAGCGCGGCTCGGTCTCGAGCGCCGCGATGTTGCTCCGCCGGCCGGTGCTCAGGTTGTCGAGACAGAGGACCTCGTGCCCTTCGGCCAGCAACCGCCGGCAGAGGTGTGAGCCGATGAAGCCGGCGCCGCCAGCGACGACGGTACGCATACTTCTTGTTCCCCTTCTTTCAGCGTCACGCTCTAGCTACGCCCGCGGTCCAGCCCCAGCGGGCTGTGCTCTGCGGGCGGCCGGCCGTTCAGCGCCGGCCTATCTGCTGCGATGGGCTGGCGCGTGCCGTGCGCACCCAGGGCCGGTCGCCACGCACCGCAAGGGCACGGAGATAGATCAGGCACTTCCACACGACATACAACGGCGCGAAGCCGAGCGCCAGCCAGCCGCGCGGCCCCACGCGGGCGAGCAGCAGGCCGGTCAACACATACGCGCCCAGCGCACCGATGTAGGCGAGGGCCGGGACCCAGATCACCGCTGTCCCTGCCAGCAGTCCGCCTGCCAGCGCCAGGAATGCCAGCACGGTCGGCACCGAGATCGGCGGCACAAGCTGCTCGACGGCCGCGTCGATGGCGGCGACGTTGGCGTGCCGCAGGCCGAAGCGAAGCAGCGGCAGCGCCTGGCGGCGAATGGTGGCCAGCCGGCCCGCCTCCCAGCGCAGGTTCTGCGAATCGGCCCCGCGCAGCGAGTTCGGCATCTCCCCGTACACCACGGCGTCGGGCACGAAGTCGACCCGCAGCCCGCCTCGAAGCAGGTGCAGGTGGAACTCCACGTCTTCGGCAAGGCCGGAGGTGGGCCAACCGAACCGCTCGATCACGTCCCGGCGGAAGGCCATGCCGTTCCCCTTCAGGCCGGCGGAGGCGCCGATCGCCGACTTGGCCAGCGGACGCAGATAGTGCACCAGCGCCAGCGCGACCTCGCGCAACGACTCCGCGCGGCTGCCGTTGACCTGGAGCACGGTGTAGTACCCCTGCGCAACGCGGCTGCCATCCGCGAACGCCGCTGCCAGCGCTCGCAGGAAGTCCGGCCGCACGACGGAATCCGCGTCGAGCACGACGTACACGTCATAAGCGCCGCCCGCCTGTGCGACGCGATCCAGCAGCCAGGACAACGCGTACCCCTTGCCTCGCCGCTCGGCGTCGGACCGCTCGAAAACCTTCGCACCGAGCTCAGCCGCGATCGGGGTCGTGCGGTCGCTGCAGTTGTCGGCGACGACGAGGACGTCGACACACGCCGCTGGGTAGTCGAGCTGCGAGAGGCTGTGGAGCAGGCGGCCGATCGTCTGCTCCTCGTCGTGCGCGGGAACGAGGACCGCGAAGCGGCAGAGCGCGCTGGTGTGAGCGCGCCTGCGGGCAGCCCCCACCAGACTGAGCACCGTCAGCCCGAGCAGATAGAGCCCCACCGGCAGCAGCACGCCGGCGACCAGCACGATCGCCACGACGAAGAGGCCGGTCTCTGCGAGCCGGATCACCCTACTCTCCTCGCGGTGTGGCCGGCGCCGCCGGCGTACGCGCGGCCGGCTGCCGGGTCTCAAGACCTTGCCGCGCGGACAATACGGCGGCGACCCGGTTCACGAACGCATCCAGGCTGAACGTCGCTTCGACCAGCCGCCGACCGGCGCTGCCCATGCGTTCGGCCTCTTCTGGATGCGACAGGAGGTGGCGGATCGCGACGCGCAGCGCCTCGGAGTCGGCCGCGGGAACGTAGAGCCCGGTCTCCGCCGCGGCAAGTTCCCCCTGAAGCCCGAAGCTGCCCGGCCCGCCGATCGCTTCGGCGCCGACGCCGTCCCTGCTGCACAGCCGACCTCTGACCACGTCGCGCTGTCCGCGGGTGGCCGTGACGATCACGGCCCGGCCCATCGCCATCGCCTCAAGGATCGTCGTGACGCCGGCCTGGTTCTCGACCTCATGCAGCGGCACCACCACGAAGCGGGCGCGCGCGTACAGATCGCGCAGCTCCCGGTAGTCCAGCGTGGTTACGTGCACGTTCGCTGGAAGCTCCGCCGTGCGCGCGGCGTGGCGATGCGTCGACCAGCGGCTGCCGGCAGCGATCACGGCCTCGATCGGCAGCCCGCGCACGGCGTCGATCAACACGGAATAGTCGCGATACTCGAGCCCGGCACTGGCGATCAGCAGCTCGGTCTGGCCCGCGGCGGGCGCCCAGAACCGCGGATCGACCTGGTACGGCGTCAGCAGAAGCTGGGAGGGCCGCAGTCCGAGCTGGCGGCCGGCCAGCGTGTGCTGCAGGCTGGCGTGCGTGAGCAGGACGTCAATGCCGCGCTGCGGGCGCAGCCAGCGAAACGCCGCGCGCTTGGCACGGGTGGTCAGCAGGTGGGCCAACGCCACGTGCCGCGGCCGGCGGTGACTTCGTGCCAGCAGCACCGCCAGCGGGATGCCGATGTGCTCTCCGTCGCTGAAGATGCAATCGTAGGCGCCGCGGCGTTGCCAGGCCGCGAACGCCTGGGCGACCGGCGCTCCGGCCAGCCGCCGGATCAGCCGCAGCGTGCGCGAGGCATCGATCGCCGTGTAGTCGATCACGTCGGCGCCGAGCGCGTCGGCCAGCGCGAAGAAGTCCTTGCGCGGCCAGCGGCCTTCGGCCACCGCGTTGCGCGCGGCGGCATCCAGCGATGCGCTGACCAGCAGCAGTGAACGGCTGCCCATCTCGTTAGCTGCTCCCCGTGGCTACCGGCTGCAGCAGGGCAGGGAGATCGCAGAGAGGATCGGCCGGCGGCTCGATCTTCAGCAGCTCGCGCATGCGCCCGACATCCGCGACGAAGTGACGCACCTCGGCGTCGCGCGCCGGCAACATCCGCAGCTCTCCACGTCCGCCGTGCAAGTCAAGGATGCGCCGGGCCAGCGCCAGCAACGGTGTGCCCGTGCCAGAGCCGACATTGATCGGGAGGCCGTCGAGCAGGATGGTGCTGACGCGCAAGAGCGCCTCGACCGCCAGCGGCACCGGCACGAAGTCGATCACCTGGTCTCCGCCGAAAACGTCGAGCGGTTGTCCCGCCGCGGCGCACTCGAGCCAGAGCGGGATCACGCGATCGCGATCGCGCGGGCCGTAGACGTTGGCCAGGCGCACCACGGCAACGTCGAGCCCGAAGCGGCGCCAGAAGATATCGCAATAC